>OGOQ01000130.1_pt1 | contig 84254 bp, 77 predicted proteins | sample 1552691 | NCBI WGS metagenome assembly OGOQ01 (sample SAMEA2580209, study PRJEB22360) | human gut metagenome | biome: human gut; feature: human-associated habitat; material: faeces | place: Denmark | collected 2008/2010
ATAATGTTTACAGCTTTGATTTTTCGGTGTTGGAGGTTGTGCTGATGGGACGTTCGCCGCACAAGAAAATGCTGGAGCGTGATAATCTCAACGATTATCGCATCGCACGCGAAGCGTTGGCGACTGTAGGTCTGGCGGACTTTGAAGAACGCAGCTTTGCTACCTTGAGCGGTGGCGAGCAGCAGCGTGTAATTTTGGCGCGTGCGCTGACGCAGCAGACGGAATGCCTGGTGCTGGATGAGCCGACAAACCATCTGGATATCAAGTACCAGCTGCAGATTATGGATATTGTAAAATCACTTGATTTGACTGTTGTGGCAGCAGTGCATGACTTGAATATCGCAGCAATGTACTGTGACCGTCTGGTTGCGATTAAGGACGGACAGATTGTTGGCATGGGAACTCCGCGTGAGCTGCTGACGGAAAAGTTTATTTATGATATGTATGAGGTGCGCTGCAGAGTGGATGAGGAAAAGTCTACGGGACGTATAAATATTGTGTATTTGCCTCAGCACTGGCAGTAGGACAGCGGCGGATAAGGCACCATCTGCGGCTTCAATTATCCTAATATAAGTTTTCTTGACATACTATATTTTTTCAGTTCAAGGAGGGTTAAAATGAAAAAGCTTTTATTGATTCCGGCATTCATGGCCATGTTCTTCGCCGGCAGCGTAGCAGTTCCTGCTGCCTTCGCTGCTCAGCCTGCACCGCCGCAGGAAAACAAAATGATGCTGCCGCCGCCCAAGGACGGCAAGCGTCCGCCGATGCCGCCGCGCATGCGCCGGCCACAGCTTTCCAATGCAGAGGCTGCGGAAAAACTGCAGTCTGCATACGGCTACCGTTATTCTGATATGCTGCGACTGTTGAATATCGGCCACAGCTATGGCGATATGAACACAGCCTGCTTGTATGCTTATCTGTCCGGTGAGCCGGTAGAAAAGGTGCTGCAGCTGCGTCAGCCTGCAACCTGGGGCAGGGTGCGTGCGCAGCTAGGGTTGACGCCTAAGCTGTATGCCGAAAAATATATGGAGTATCAGGCAAGCTATCTGCCTGCAGACAGCCTGATAGACAGAGAAACGGCGCTGAAATATCTGCGACAGGGTTATCCGCTGGGCGATATTCAGCAGGCTGCCAAGCTGGCCAGGGAGAGCGGTAAAACCTTGGCACAGGTATTGCCAATGCGCACAGTTACCTGTGACTGGAAGCATGTTAAGGAAAAGCTCGGCTTGCAGCAGGAACAAAAACAGGACAAACCTTTCGCCTTCAGAGGACGCGGCCAGCGTAGCGGTGCAGGCTTTGCCGGCTTGCATACGCGCAACATGACGGCAGAAAGAGCTGTAAAGATTTTCCACGCTGATTATCTTTTTGATGAAGCAGAGCTGTTGCCGCTATATGAAAAATATGGCTTTGAAGGCTTGGAGGATATCTGCCTGCATGCCTATATGAGTAAAAAGACACTACAGGAAATCATTGACCTGCGCGATAAATATTCTTGGGAGCGTATGAAATATGTGCTTGGCTTAACACCGCAGGTATATTTTGACCGCTGTGTGGATTATCAGGCACGCCGTCTGGCAGAACGTATGGATATCCCGCAGAAGGTAACGAAAAAATATATGCATATGGGTTACGCAATGCATCATATCAACAGTGCTTATCTGCTGGCACAAAAGGCCGGTCTGGATATTAAGGATGTTATTGATTTAAAGACACCGAAGAATTCCTGGCAGGATGTGGCGCTGAAAATCGGTCTGACTGTTGAAGATTGCCGAGAGGTTAAGAACAAAATCAGTAAGGACTTTGGGAGGCATGAATGAAACGTATAGTAATTTTACGTTGCCTGCGTTCCAATAATGTATGTACCGGTGCAGCCTGCATGCGTGCTTTCAATACAAAAAGCGGTGCCTTTGCCAGATATGGCGAAGAACCGCTGGAGCTGGAGGCTTATTGGAGCTGCAACGGCTGCGGTGACTGTCACTTTAAATACCAAGAGGGTATCGAAGAAAAGTTGGAACGTATTATCGGCCTGAAGCCTGATGCTGTGCATGTTGGCGTTTGTGTTAAGCAGCGCACGCAGGATGGCCAGGTTGTTACCTGCAAAACTATTGAAGAAATTTGCGAGCGCTTGGAGGCTGCGGGACTGACGATTGTGGAAGGTACGCATTGATGAATATACTTAGATTTGCAGAATACAAGACCTACAATGAAGCCGAAATTATGGCATTATATAGTAGTGTTGGCTGGAGTAATTATACCAATAATCCGGCAATGCTAAGAAAAGCTTATAAGAATTCACTTTATGTTTTAGCTGCTTATGCTGATGGAAAGCTTGTGGGGATACTCCGTGCTGTCGGTGATGGCGCTTCTGTGGTTTTTCTGCAGGATTTAATAGTACTGCCGGAATTTCAGCGTCATGGTATTGGTTCGCAGCTTATGCAAAGAGTTATGGAAAAGTACGCCGATGTCTATCAGCTGCAGCTTCTTACAGAAGCAAGTGAAAAAAATATTGCTTTTTATGAATTCCTTGGGTTAAAAAGAGTCGAAAAGTATGGCTGCTGCGCTTTTATAAGATGAGGATGTTAACATCGGTTATAAGCTGTAATCAATGTAACATTATTGCAACAAATCTAAGCAAATTAGATAATTTTTGCAAATTTTAGCAGGAGTTTTCGTTCCTATAGCGAAATATAGAAGCAAAGGGATAAAGCCCGAGCCCTTGATAGAAAAATGGTAGCACCAAAGCAATTTGGCGACATACCAAAGGAGGCATTGATTATGAGTGTAAACGTAAAAGGCAGAAACATTGATGTGACCCCGGCTCTGAAAGAGTATGTGGAGAAAAAAATTACCAAGGTTACTAAGCAGTTTAAGACTGTTGGTGACATTTCTGCAGTACTGAAGGTTGAGAAAGGTAACCATATTGTAGAAATTACGGTTCCTGCAAGCGGCATTTTGCTGAGAGCACAGGAAACCACGAAAGATATGTATTCCTCCATTGATTTGGTTGTAGAGAAAATTGAACGTCAGATTCACAAATATAAAACTCGTCTGATGAAGAGAAAATACAGCAACTTTGCTGATACCGCTGTTTCTGCTCCGGCACCGGCTGTAGAAGCTGCTGATGAAGGCGAATTCGAAATCATCAAGAATAAACGCTTCATCATGCATCCGATGACTCCGGAAGAAGCAATTCTGCAAATGAATCTGTTGAACCACGATTTCTTCGTATTCTACGATCCTGATCTGGGTGCTACTAATGTGGTTTATCGCCGCAAGGATGGCAAATACGGCTTGCTGAGCCCGGAACTGAAATAAAGCAAATATTTTAACCTAAACTTCACAAAAAAGCACAGGAATTTCACCTGTGCTTTTTGCTTTTTAAGAGAGATTCTGTTATAATTTAAAATTAGGTGTATAGTCTTTTCAAACACCATAATTTTAAGGAGTGATCGTGTTGCTCGAAGGCATTTTAAAGAAAATTTTTGGTGACCCCAACGAAAAAGAAATCAAGAATATTCGTGTAATCGTAGATAAGATTAATAGTCTTGAAAAGGATATGGAAACTCTTAGCTCTGCCAATTTGGCAGCCAAGACCGGTGAGTTTAAGGTACGTCTGCAAAAGGGCGAAACTCTGGACGATATTCTTCCGGAAGCATTTGCAGTTGTCCGTGAAGCTTCCAGACGTGTTACCGGCATGCGTCATTTTGATGTACAGTTAATCGGTGGTGTAGTGCTGCATCGTGGCAAAATTGCCGAGATGCGTACCGGCGAAGGTAAAACTCTGGTAGCTACTGCGCCTGTATATCTGAACGCACTGACCGGCAAGGGCGTGCATGTTGTAACTGTCAATGATTATCTGGCACGCCGCGACAGCGAGGATATGGGCCGTATTTATAAGTTCCTCGGTCTGTCTGTAGGTCTGATTGTGCATGATATGGACTTCCCCGACCGTAAGGCTGCCTATGCTGCAGATATTACTTACGGTACAAATAATGAATTCGGCTTTGACTATCTGCGTGATAACATGGTAGTTGACGAAAACCAGATGGTTCAGCGTGAGCTGAATTACTGTATTGTCGATGAGGTCGACAGTATCCTGATTGACGAAGCGCGTACCCCGCTGATTATCTCCGGCCCCGGTGAAAAATCCACCGAGCTGTATCAGGTTCTGGCCCGTGTTGTTGCCAACATGGAAGAGGGCGAGGATTACACTGTTGATGAAAAACAAAAACAGGTAGCACCTACCGAAAAGGGTATTGCCAAGGCAGAAAAAATGCTGGGCATCGGTAACTTGTATGACAATGAGCATGGCGTGGACTATTCCCACCAGATTATGTGCGCTCTGAAGGCTAAGGCTTTGATGCATCGCGACCGTGATTACGTGGTTAAAGATGGTCAGGTTATCATCGTCGATGAATTTACCGGCCGTCTGATGTTCGGCCGTCGTTTCTCCGAAGGCCTGCATCAGGCTATCGAAGCTAAGGAAGGCGTAAAGGTAGAACGCGAAAGCCAGACACTGGCAACTATTACCTTCCAGAACTACTTCCGTATGTACAAAAAGCTCGCCGGCATGACCGGTACCGCTAAGACCGAGGAGCAGGAGTTCCAGAAGATTTATAATCTGCCGGTTGTTGTTGTACCTACCAATAAGCCGATGATCCGTATTGACTATCCTGATGTTATCTATAAAACACGTATTGCTAAATACAAGGCAGCAGTCAACGAGATTGAAGAATGCCATAAGTCCGGCCGTCCGGTACTGGTTGGTACTACTTCCATTGCTCAATCCGAAGAGCTGAGCGCTATGCTCAAACGCCGCAACATTCCGCATAACGTGCTGAATGCGAAGTACCATGAAAAAGAGGCTGAGATTATTTCTCATGCAGGCCAATACGGCGCCGTAACCATTGCTACCAACATGGCAGGCCGTGGTACTGATATTACCTTGGGTGAAGGCGTTCCTGAATTGGGTGGTCTGCATATCATCGGTACCGAGCGTCATGAAAGCCGCCGTATCGATAATCAGCTGCGTGGCCGTTGCGCCCGTCAGGGTGACCCGGGTTCTTCCAAGTTCTTCCTGAGCCTGGAGGATGACCTGATGCGCTTGTTCGGCAGTGACAATATTGCCGGCATTATGGATAAGCTGGGCATGGAGGACGATGAGCCGATTGAACACAGCCTGGTTACCAAGTCTATCGAAAATGCGCAGAAGAAGGTTGAAGCACGTAACTTCAGCATTCGTAAGCATGTCCTGGAGTATGACGATGTTATGAACCAGCAGCGTGAGGTTATTTATTCTCAGCGTCATAAAATCCTGCATCAGGAAAATCTTAAGGATACCATCAAAGAGATGGTTGATGAAACCGTTGAACGTACTATGACCATGTACGCACCGCCTGAGGTTTACTCTGAGGATTGGGATCTGCAGGCTCTGATTAACTACGCTGAGGACTTCTATGCTCCGCGCGGTCTGCTGACCGTAGATTATCTGCAAAACCTTAGCCGTGAAGAGCTGGCTGAATATCTGCAGAAGGTTGCTGATGACAACTACCAGGCACGTGAGGACGCAATCGGTCCTGAGCTGATGCGCGAGCTGGAAAACCTGGTTATGCTGAAGGTTGTAGACAACCACTGGATGGAGCATCTGGATGCTATGGATATGCTGCGTGAAGGCGTTGGCCTGCGTGCATATGGTCAGAAGGATCCGCTGGTTGAGTACAAATTTGAAGCCTACGATATGTTTGAAGCCATGATGGAGGCTATCAAGGAAGATGTTGTTCGTTACATTTACCGCGTCAATGTTATTACCCAGCCGCAGGTTGAAGACCCGCTGGAAAATGCTTCCACCAATAACCCGACTCCCGAGGGTGACGAGGGTAATTTGAAAGCTGAACCCAAGAAATAATTTTTAAGTCAGCAGCCTTGGCTGCTGACTTACTTAGCCTTGTTTGCAAGAACTCGGCAAAACGGCTGAGGCCGTAAATAACTAATATTTGCTACACGAAAGGTTGTGAGGTATTTTGTTGATTGAAGAATATAAGCCTGAAATTACAAATCTGCAAGCAAAATTAGAGGAAATGAGGGGATCTCTTTGACATCGCTGTCAAAGAAGATCGTATTGCAGAATTAGAACATAAAATGGGTGATCCTACTTTTTGGGATGATCCGGAAAAGGCACAAAAAACAGCGCAGGATGTTAACAGCTTAAAGGAAGAGGTTGATGGCTTCCATAAATTAAGCGCAGGCGTTGAAGATTTAGAAGCTTTGCAGGAGATGGCTGCCGAAGAAAATGATGAAAGCCTGCTTCCTGAAATGGATGAGCTGCTGGCAAAATGCCGCAGCGAGCTGGAGCATCTGGAGCTGGGTATGCTGCTCAGCGGTGAATATGATGCCAATAATGCTATCCTGACACTGCATGCAGGTGCCGGCGGTACCGAAGCGCAGGACTGGACCAGTATGCTGCTGCGTATGTTTACCCGTTTTGCGGAGCAAAACGGCTTTGCGTTGGAAATGCTTGACTATCAGCCGGGTGATGAGGCCGGTGTAAAAAGTGCTACCATTCAGGTTAACGGCCACAATGCTTATGGCTTCTTGCGCTCTGAAAAGGGTGTACACCGCCTGGTGCGCATTTCTCCGTTTGATGCCAATGCCCGCCGTCATACCTCCTTTGCTGCGGTAGACGTAATGCCGGAGCTGGATGATACTGTTGATGTAAATATTAATATGGATGAGGTGCGCGTCGATGTTTACCGTTCCAGCGGTGCCGGCGGTCAGCACGTCAACAAAACGTCCTCTGCTGTACGTATGACACATGAACCGACGGGTATCGTTGTTCAATGTCAGAATGAGCGTTCCCAAATTCAGAACCGTGAGCGCTGCCTGCAGATGCTGCGTGCAAAATTATATGAATACGAGAAGGCTAAGCAGGATGCTCTTGTCAGCGATATTGCCGGTGATTACCAGAATATCGAATGGGGCAGCCAGATCCGTTCCTATGTATTCCAGCCTTATACTATGGTTAAGGACCATCGTACAGGTTGCGAAACCGGCAACATTCAGGCTGTTATGGATGGCGATCTGATGCCGTTCGTAGAAGCATATCTGCGCAGTCAGCAGAAAAAGGTTTAATAAAGCGAGGTCTGGACAGGTGAATTTTATGAAAAGCCGATATAATCCTTTGCTTTTGGCAGTAATCGTAATCGGTCTGGTTTGTGCCTTATGGCTGAACGTTGTCCGTCACGATGTTGAACAAAAAAACAATACTGTAGAAATGGCTATGGAGTACGAGGGCTTACGTAAGCTGGCCGCTTTGCAGGGCCTGCCGGAGGAGGATGTACTGCGTCAGTTTAAGGATGCAGGCATCAACTCGCTGATGATTTTCGATACTACGTTGGAGCGCCTGACTAAAAACGGTGAACTCCGGATGGTAACTGGCGGTGAGCTGCGTCAGGCAGCTGCGCTTGGTTCAGGCATGGGTGTTTTCGCTAATGTGGGAGCCGGCGATGTTGAAGAAAATGCTGCTTACGTTGCTGCTACTGACAAGCAGTCTGTCTTAGATGATGTAGAGCAGGATTTGTGCCTGCGCTACGGTGCTGACCGTGTAAAGGTTGTAAGTGAAAATCCGCGTATTATCAAAATCAAAGGCAGCACTACACTTCTGCCTGATGGTAAATACGATGAGCCTCAGGGACTGCTGCAGGCTCCTTTAGGCTTGCCGGTGCAGGATATGCGTAAGGTTGCTGCGTTGGGCTTCAAAATTATCGTACGTCCGCAAAATTATGTGGATGTAACGGATGAGCAGATTGACAGCATTTTTGCCCGCATTAAAGAAGCAGGTGTACCGGTTGATGCTCTGATGCCCTGCGGCACCGAGGTTGTGGGTTATCCTAATAAAATGCAGCATTTGGGCGAGCGCATGAAGGAAAACAACATGACGCTGGTAATGCTGGAGCATTACACCCAGCTGCAGTTTGCCAAAATCGATGGTCTGTTGCCTTTGGCTGAGTTCAATGACTATAAGGCTGCCCGTTCCTATGTTATCGACCCGACCGAGCAAAAGAAAATCAGCGTGGGCGAGGCTTTGCGCCGGTGGGCGCTGACGGACGAGGAGCGCAATATCCGCGTGAACTATATCCGTCCCTTCCTGATGCCTGAGGGTGGTCAGGATATTATGAAGACTAACCTGAAGTATGTGCGTGATATTAAGGCCAGCGTTGAAGCGCGTGGTTATACTATCGGCGAAGCAGGCGTTTTCAGCGCCGAAAACAAAGATGGCTTTGCACCGTACTTCCCCGCTAAGGTAAGCTTTATTCCTATTGTATTGGCGATTGCCGCCGGTGTAGTGCTGTATCTTGCGTTGCTCTTTAACCTGGGCGGTAAGCAGCAAATAGCACTGTGGGCTGTTTTTTCTGCCGGAGCTTTGGCACTGCTGTTTATCGGCCGCGGCCTGTTTACGCGTCAGCTGCTGGCTTTGGCGGCAGCAAGTGTTTTCCCGGTGCTTTCGATGAATGTTATCTTTAACATTTGGGATAAAAATACGAGTGATAAGCATAGTCTGCTTGCTATTTGCTGGAACGGTATCTGGCAGCTGGCGCTGGCTATTGCTTTGTCTTTGGTGGGTGCAGCCTTCCTGTCGGCTATTTTGACAGACAGCCGCTTCCTGCTGGAAATTGATATTTACCGCGGCGTAAAATTAACCTTTATTCTGCCGGTTATGCTGACAGCAGTTCTCTTTATGAAACGCTATGACCTGCTGCAGGTTGTGGGCAAAGGCTTGAAAACTCTGTGGGAGCGCCTGAATGGTCTGCTTGATACAGAGATTACCTTCCGCCATGTAGCAGTGCTTGCGGTACTGCTGTTTATTGCTTATTATTTTGTCGGCCGCAGCGGTCACACCGGTGGTGTGCCTGTACCGGCAATTGAATTGAAGATGCGTGCTTTCTTAGAGCAGCTGATGTATGCACGTCCGCGCGAAAAAGAATTTATGATCGGTCATCCGGCATTTTTCGTAGCAGTGCTTGCTGTTTACCGTTGCGCACCACGTTGGTGGCAGTTTGTACTTACCTGTGCTGCCGTTATCGGACAGGGGAGTTTGGTGCAGACCTTCTGTCATATGCGTACACCGGTTGTTATGAGCTTTGTACGTGCTCTCGACGGCTATGCTGTTGGCGTTGTGTTCGGCGTAATCGCTGTACTGGTGCTTGGCATGCTGTTGCCTTTAGTTGTTAAGTTTAGAAGGAGATACCTTGAAGAATGAGTAAGATCGTGATTTCCGGATACTATGGATTTGCTAATGCCGGAGATGAAGCTATGCTGACCGCGATCATTAAGGCTTTACGCAGTACGGAAAAGACCGTGGAGCTGACGGTTATCTCAGGCAATCCGCCCGCTACTGCCGCAAAACACAAGGTGAATTCTCTTCATCGTTTCAGCTTTTGCAAAATTTTTGCTGCCCTCATGGACTGCGACCTGCTGCTCAGCGGCGGTGGCAGTCTGCTGCAGGATGTTACCAGCAAGCGCAGTCTGTTATATTATCTGTTTATCCTGGCTTTGGGCCTGTTGCTCAAAAAAAAGGTTATGCTTTTCGGTCAGGGTATAGGTCCTATCCATAACAGACTTATGCGCAGGCTGACTAAATTTATCTGCAGCCGGGTGGATTTGATAACCGTGCGTGACCAGGATTCTTTGTATGAACTGCGCCGCATCGGTGTACCGGCGGAAAAGGTACAGCTGACAGCCGATTCTGTGCTGACTTTGCCGCAGGAGAGTAAGGAAAAAGGACTCGAGCTGCTGCAGCAGTTTGGGGTGCCGCAAGATAAAATGCTGATAGCTATAAGTGTACGTAAATGGCAGGAGGATGATAAGTACCTGCTGGAGCTGGCTAAGGCTGCGGATATTCTGGCTAAGGAATATAAGGCACATATTGTGCTGCTGCCGCTGCAATATCCTGTGGATGTGGCTGCCTGCAACAGATTACAGCACTTTATGAGGAGCAAGGCAGACAGTACTGTTTTGGAAACCGGATGTGATACCGAGCAGTTTTTGTCGCTGATGGGTAACTTTAATCTGCTTATCGGTATGCGTCTGCATGCACTGATTTTTGCTGCAGTTATGGAGCTGCCTTTTGTGGCTGTATCCTATGACCCCAAAATTGACGGCTTTGTTAAAGACATTAACGGCATCAGCGCAGGAGCTGTGGAAACACTGCAGGCTGCGCAGGTAGTTGCGTCTGCGCGCAAGGCGCTGGCCTCTGCCAATGCTGCTCATGGACTTTTGGATACATTGAGAGCGAAAGCTTTTTTAAATGCAAAGGAAGCCTTTGATTTATTAAATTGAGAGGAGATTGAAGGTAGTGCTGAAAATGACTGATGTAAGCAAGGTATATCCCGGTGGGTCTGTTGCCTTGCAGAACGTCGATATTCATATTGAACCAGGCGAATTCGTCTTTGTTGTAGGACCTAGCGGCGCTGGTAAGTCTACCTTTATCAAAATGCTGTTCCGTGAGGTTCTGCCGACCACGGGCAGCATTTTTGTTAATGGCGTGGATATTTTATCGCTGACACCGAATGAGATTCCCTATATGAGGCGTCAGCTGGGCATAATTTTCCAGGATTACCGTCTGCTTCCGGACCGTACTGTTTATGAAAACGTAGCTTTTGCTATGGAGGTAATAGAAACACCGCGCCGCAAGATTAAGCGCAGAGTGTTGAACGTATTGGATCTTGTCGGCCTGCGTCACCGTGCCGATGCTTATCCTAATGAGCTGAGCGGCGGTGAGCAGCAGCGTATCGCTATTGCCCGTGCTATTGTCAACGATCCTATTATGGTAATTGCCGACGAACCTACAGGTAACCTGGACCCGGAAACAAGCTGGGATATTATGGAAATCTTTAAGGAAATTAATGCTGAAGGAACTACGATTGTCATGGCAACTCACGATAAAGAAATAGTTGATGCCATGGGCAAGCGCGTTATAGCCATAGAGAACGGGCATATCGTACGTGATGAAGCAAGCGGGGTATATGGCTATGAGCTTTAGTACAAAAGAATATTTTGTTAAGGAAACCTATAAATCTATCAGACGTAACGGCTTTATGAGCTTTGCTTCTATTTCGACTGTAGCGGTTTCGCTGTTAGTGCTGGGAATGTTTCTGCTGATTTTTCTCAACACCAACAATCTGGCACAGTATCTGGAAAGTCAGGTGCAGGTGTCGGTCTATATGCAGGATAGTGCTTCTGCGGAGGAGCTGAAAGCAGTAGAGGCGAAGCTGAAGAAGATGCCCGGTGTAGTAAAAGTAACACCGGTAAGCAAGCAGCAGGCTCTGGCACGCTTCAAGGAGCGTCTTGGCGATCAGGAGCAGTTGCTCAACAGCTTGGGCAAGGATAATCCGTTCCCAAATTCCTTTGAGGTGCAGGTGGATAGTCCCGAGCGCATCAAGGTTATCACGCCTTCTATCGGACAGCTGCCTAAGGTAGAAACAGCTAAATTCGGTCAGGAGGTTGTGGAGCACCTGTTTTCTCTGACCAAAATATTGCGCTTCGGCGGCATTGTACTGGTTATATTTTTAGCTATGGCAACGCTGTTTATTATTTCCAATACTATCCGTCTGACGGTTTTTGCCCGTCGTAAGGAAGTTGTCATTATGAAATATGTAGGTGCAACCGACTGGTTTATCCGCTGGCCGTTTTTGCTGGAAGGAATGACCTTAGGCTTTTTCGGCGCCGTAATTGCATCTGTCTGCATTAACAGCCTTTACGCCGGCCTGTTGGAAAGAATCCATGCTACTCTGGCCTTTTTGCCGCTATTACCGACATCTCCCTTATTGTTTTATGTAACAATATTTTTACTGGCGGCAGGTACTGGTATCGGGGCTTTGGGCAGTTATATCTCCTTGCGTAAGTTCTTGCGCGTTTAAGGGAGGCAGAAGTGATGGAGAAAAAGAAGCTGGGCGGTCTGCTGCTGGCATTATGGCTGGCGGTGCTGCCGCTTTACGGAGCCATGTGCTTTGCTGATACTGCTGACGACAAGCGTGCCGAGCTGAACGATGTGCGTCAGCGTATGGAGCGGATGCAGACCCGCAAGGAGCAGGCGCGCAGGAAGGCTGAAAGCGCCAGCGCGGAGCTTAGCGAGGTTATGGGCAGCCTTAACGAACTGCAGGCACAGGCTAATAATCTGCAGAAAAAAAGCGATACTCTGCAGGGAAAAATAAATGATAACCAGGCTAAGCTGGAGAAAAAGCAACAGGAAATGCAGGCGCGGATGCTGATTTACCGCAAGCGTCTGCGTGATATTTATATCAACGGCCAGATAAATTATCTGGATGTGCTTTTGGGTGCCAAGGATTTCAGTGATTTTTCCTCGCGCATGTATTTGCTGCAAAAAATCATCAGCCGCGACCTGGAGCTGTTGGAAAAGCTGAAGCAGGATGCTGCGGAAATCAACAGCCGCAAGGAGCAGCTGGCAGCTGAAATGAAGGAAATCAAGGCTACCCAGACAGAGCTGGAAGCAAAAAAGGCTAAAGTAAATAAGCTGCGTGAGCAGCGTGCCTATATGCTTTACAAGGCACAGGAGGAAGAACAGTCCAGCCAGGAGGAATATGAGCGTCTGCTGGCTATTTCGGAAAATATCGCCTCTATGCTGCGTAATATGGAAAACGCAGGCGGCGGTGCTCCTGCAGGACAAGGCGGTACAGGTCAGTTTATGTGGCCTTGTAACGGTCCGATTACCTCCTACTATGGTTGGAGAACGCATCCGATTTTCGGTACGACCAAGTACCATAGTGGTATGGATATTGCGGTTGATTCGGGAACGCCGATTCACGCTGCTGACAGCGGCACGATTGTTTACAGCGGCTGGCTTGGCGGCTACGGCAACTGCGTAATGATTGACCATGGCGGCGGTCTGGTAACGCTTTATGCACATAATTCGGCGTTAAATGTTGGTGAGGGGCAATATGTAAGCAAGGGCGCGGTAGTTGCCTATGCCGGCAGTACCGGTTATTCTACCGGACCGCACTGTCACTTTGAGGTGCGTCTGCATGGCGAGCTTACGGAGCCGTTAAATTATTTACCGTGACAGATATAAACGGAGGCAGGAAAAGTGTTTAGAAAAAGAAGATGGCAGCTTGCAGCCTGCTGCCTGCTTACAGCATTGCTGACTACCGCAGCGGTAGTGGGAACAGAAGCTGTGCTGTTAAACAGGTTGACGGGCAGTGCCTCTGAATCGGTGCGTTTTTTGCGCACTATGAACCTTTTAAAGCGTAACTATAATGGTGAGGTAGATAATCACCAGCTGTTTGACGGCGCAATAAAAGGTATGGTGGAAGCTGCAGGCGATCCCTATACAGTTTATCTTAACAGTAAGGATTTTCAGCAGTTGAGTGAAATGACAGGGGGCAGCTTTGGCGGTATCGGTATTGTTTTTGGCAAACGCGGTAATGACTATGTAGTTATTTCTGCTTTAGAGGATAATCCGGGCGCAAAAGCTGGTATTAAGAGCGGCGATATTATTACTGCGATTGACGGAAAACCGACGCGTGATATGAACATGGAGCAGGTAGCCAACAAAATCCGCGGCAAGCATGGCACCGTCGTTAAGCTGGAGCTCAAGGGCAAGGATGGTAAACTGCGTACTGTGAGCGTTGAGCGTGGCGAAATCAAAAATCCGTCTGTTGGCGGTCAGCTTTTGCCGGATACAAAAATCGGTTATATCAGAATAGCCGTATTTAATGAAAATACCGGTGATGACTTTGCCAAAAAATACGCAGAACTAGAGAAACAGGGCATGCAGGCTCTGGTTCTTGATCTGCGCAGCAATCCCGGCGGTGTTTTTGATGCAGGTGTTGCAGTTGCCGGTATGCTGGTGCCTAAGGGACCGATTGTTTCTGTTGTAGATAAAAACGGCAACAAGTATGAAGAAACCTCCAGCCTGGAGAAGGTGAAATATCCTTTGGCTGTGCTTGTTGATCATGGCAGTGCCAGCGCTGCGGAAATTGTTGCCGGTGCGATTAAGGATACCAAAAGCGGTAAGCTTTTCGGTACCAAAACCTTCGGTAAAGGCAGTGTGCAATCGGTATACCGCCTGGACAGCAATACGGCAGTAAAAATTACGGTAGCCAAATATTATACACCGTCCGGTGTTTCTATTCATAACGTAGGTATTGAGCCTGATGTGAAGGTAGAGCTGCCGGAGGATGCTACTGTCGATGTTCAGCTGAAGGCAGCGGAGGACTATCTGCTGCAGCAGCTGCAGTAAGGAGGTATAAAAATGTTATTTATCTGTTACCCGAAATGCTCGACCTGCAAAAAGGCAGAGCAGTATCTGCAGGCTAAAGGCCTGAGATTTACTGTGCGTGATATCAAGACTGATAATCCGACAGCTGACGAGCTGCGTACCTGGTATGCAGCCAGCGGTTTGCCACTGAAACGCTTCTTCAACACCAGCGGTAATCTGTATAAGCAGCTGGGACTGAAGGATAAGCTGCCGACAATGAGCGAGGACGAGCAGCTGGAGCTGCTTGCAAGCGATGGTATGCTTGTCAAACGTCCGTTGGTAATTTATGACGGCGGCGTGTTGGTTGGCTTTAAACAGGCTGAATATGACGAGAAGCTCTGATATATTAATTTAAAATAACTTTGGAAAAACAGGCAGAACTTATGCGACAGGTCTGTCTGTTTTTTCTCTTTCGGAAGTACAGCTCACTTTGCCGTCACGGAAACGGTAAATGTGCTAAAATATATTTAGAGTTATTTTTTGGGAGGGGTTTAATGAAGAAGTCATTTTGTATATGGATATTATGCAGTTTATTGATAATGCTGTTTGCAGCAACAAGCTTTGCGGCAACCGGTGAAAAAAGAGTTGTATTAGGTATTGAACGCATTGATGAGCCGTTTGCTAAGCAGCTGCTTGCAGGGAAAAGGCTGGGACTGTTTACTAATCAGTCCGGCGTGGACAGCAAGCTTCGCAGCAGCACAGAGCTGCTGCAGAAGAGCTATGATATGACGGCACTGTTTGTGCCTGAGCATGGATTGTTCGGCGCTGTGGCGGCAGGCGAAACCTTTGAGAGTCACACTTATAAGGATATACCTGTGCACAGCCTTTATGGAGAAAATCGCAGGCCTACGGCAAAAATGCTGGATGAGATTGACACTATGGTGGTTGACATTCAGGATGTCGGGATTCGTCACTATACATATTTTTCTTCGCTTGCTTATATAATGGAAGAATGTGCCAAAGCGAAAAAGCAGGTTGTTGTTTTGGACCGCCCTAATCCTTTAGGCGGTGCTATGCAGGGACCGGTTCTCAAGCCGGAATATAAAACTTTTATCGGGCTTTACGAGCTGCCGTTGCGTCATGGCCTGACAATTGGTGAATTTGCAAGCTATATCAACGCTACGCAGCATATCGGCTGTGAGCTGGCGGTGGTGCCTATGAAGGGATGGTCACGCAGAGAGCTGTGGCAGGATACAGGCCTGCCATGGGTACAGACATCTCCGCTGATTCCTACGGCGGCGACCGCTTTCCTGTATGGCGCTACCGGTGTAAGCGGTGACAGTAATCTTTCCGTGGGTGTCGGGACAGCTAAACCGTTTTATTTTCTGGGAGCGCCCTTTGCTGATGCAGATGCCGTAAAGGCAGCCTTAGATGAAAAGCAGCTTGCAGGCGTGGCTTTTAGAGCAGCACGCTTTACACCGCGTTACGGCACCTACAGCGGTGAGCTGGTGCAGGGCGTAGAAATTTATCTTACGGATTTACGTAAGGTTAATCTGCCTGAGCTGGATTATATTTTGTTTACTACATTTAAAGAATTATATCCGGAGCAGGTAAAAACGCCGGAGCGCGGTTATGGCAGCAAAGGCTATAAGCTGGATATTGCGCTTGGAGAAAGCAGCTTGCGTGAAGGTGAAGCGCCAAAAACAGCTTTTGCGCGCTGGCATCAGGAGTGCGCGGCCTTTGAGCAGCAGGTAAAGCCTTATCTGCTGTACAAGTAAAGCTGCGGAGAAATTAACATTTTTGTTGCATTTTCCGGCAGGATAATAACGGCGCAGGCAAGAATAAAATTAATATAGCGTAACAGCGTAAAATTTTATTTTATTAACGATAAGGAGCTGACATATAATGAATGCAGAATTACAGGCATTAAAGGAACGCAGAAGCGTTCGCAAATATAAGGCAGACATGGTGCCGCAGGAGCTGATTGACCAGGTTATTGAAGCCGGCCTTTATGCTGCCAGCGGTCATGGCGAGCAGGATTCGATTATTGTTGCGGTTACGAATAAAGAGGTGCGCGACAAGCTGTCGAAGATGAACCGTGCTATCATGGGTACGAAGAGTGATACGTTTTATGGTGCGCCGGTTGTTTTGATTGTGCTGGCGCCGAAGAGCAACAAGAATGCTATTTATGACGCAAGCCTTATTATGGGTAACCTGATGCAGGCGGCTCATGCCGTAGGTCTTGGCAGCTGCTGGATTAATCGTGCCAAGGAAGAGTTTGCCTCCGAAGAAGGCAAACAGCTGCTGAAGGAATGGGGCATTGAGGGAGAGTATGAAGGTGTAGGCCACTGCATCCTCGGTTATACTGACGGAACGGTTCCCAAGGCTGCTCCGCGTAAAGCAAACCGTGTATTTTACGTAAAATAAAAACGTCCTTAACGAAAGGGGGAAGAAAAATGCTGAAAAAAACTGCTCTTTGCTTAGGTCTGCTGCTGGTTGCTGCATTTCCCTGTATCGCAGGAGCTGCCACTCCTATCAACAGCGCAGGCTATTATAAAAATATCAAGCTGTGCGGTAAAGTGAAAATTGTTGACAGCTTTCCCGATATTAAGGTCAAGGTTGTCGACAGCTTCCCGGATCTTAAGGTAAAGGTTGTCCAAAGCTTTCCCAATAATATAGGCGAGTGGCAATTTGTTGAGTACGGTGAAGATTTCAGAGTTCAGTTTGTTGATAGTTTTCCGGATATAAAAATCAAATACGTTTCTTCCTTCCCGGGCGTGGCAAAATAATATACATATGAGCTGTCAGAAGTGTTGGCAGCTCTTTTTTTATGCGATATTTAAGGTGAATGCTCTGTTGAAAAAGTACTCCTTGGGTGTACTTTATGTATGAAGAAACAGTCAATGAAACACTTGGCTACGTGTAAAGAAAGAAGCGCATTAACACGGCAGAAAGCGCTGCTAATTTTTTAAAAAAAGTTGCTAAAAAGTGTTGACAGCTTGTGCATGAGATGTTACAATATACAAGTATCGCGGGAGAGCTATGCGCTCGATGAAGGAGGTAACATGATGGCACTTGAAGCTTTAAAGCAAGCTGAAAAGCATACTGTAGGCGTTAAGCAGACAGAAAAAGCTGTAGCAAGACAAGTTGCCGCTGTCGTCTATATCGCAAGTGATGCGGACGAGAGAGTTACCGGCAGGCTGATGCAACTGTGTCGGGAAAATTCAGTACCGGTTGAAAACACAGAAACAATGCTGGAAATCGGCAGAGCCTGCGGCATAAATGTCAAAGCAGCAGCGGCTGCGATACTTAAAGCCGATAAGGGCTTGGCGTGAGCCGAGTTTTTATAATCATTAAAATCTAATTGTTTGGAAAGGAGGTGCCGATATGCCTACAATTAACCAATTGGTTCGCAAAGGTAGAGAGGTTCTGAAAAGCAAATCTACTGCACCGGCATTGAAAGAATGCCCGCAAAAACGTGGCGTCTGCACTCGTGTTTACACCACTACCCCGAAGAAACCTAACTCTGCACTTCGTAAAGTAGCTCGTGTACGTTTGACCAACGGCATCGAAGTTACTGCTTATATCCCGGGTATCGGCCATAATCTTCAGGAACACAGTGTTGTTCTGATCAGAGGCGGAAGAGTCAAGGACCTTCCTGGTGTGCGTTACCATATCATTCGTGGTGCTCTTGATACTGCAGGCGTTGCTAACCGCAACCAATCTCGCTCCAAGTACGGTGCAAAACGTGCTAAAGCAAAGAAATAATTTCAAGAAAACATTAAGAATGATTTAATCCTAAGGAGGGAAACACATGCCGAGAAAAGGCCCTGTAACTAAAAGAGACGTACTGCCGGATCCGGTGTACGGTTCTAAGCTTTTAACTAGATTTATCAATAAAATTATGCTCGACGGCAAAAAAGGCGTTGCAGAACGTATTGTATACGATGCATTCGACCTGGTTCGTGCAAAGACTGGCAAAGATCCTTTGGAAGTGTTCGATGCTGCTATGCAGAACGTAATGCCGCTGCTGGAAGTTCGTGCCCGTCGTGTTGGTGGTGCAAACTACCAAGTACCTGTTGAAGTACGTGCTGACCGCAAAACCACCCTGGGTATCCGTTGGCTGGTAAACTACTCTCGTCTGCGTGGTGAGCGCACCATGTACGAGCGTGTAGCTGGTGAGATCATGGACGCTTCCAATGGCACTGGCGCAGCTGTTAAAAAACGCGAAGATACCCACAAGATGGCAGAAGCAAACAAAGCATTTGCTCATTACCGCTGGTAATGACCTGTCTCAGTTAATTTGAGGAGGATAAAGAAGTGGGCAGATTAATTCCGCTTGAGAGAACTAGAAATATCGGCATCATGGCTCACATCGATGCTGGTAAAACCACCACCACCGAACGTATTCTGTTCTATACCGGCAGAGTACATAAGATTGGTGAAACCCATGAAGGTGCTGCTACCATGGACTGGATGGTTCAGGAACAAGAGCGTGGTATTACCATCACCTCTGCTGCAACCACCTGCTACTGGGAAGGTTCCGAGCACCAATTCGATAAACATCGTATCAACATCATTGATACCCCGGGCCACGTTGACTTTACTGTAGAAGTTGAACGTTCCCTGCGCGTACTTGATGGTTCCGTTGCAGTTTTCTGTGCTAAGGGCGGTGTTGAGCCTCAGTCCGAAACCGTATGGCGTCAGGCTGACAAATACCATGTACCCCGTATGGCATATGTAAATAAAATGGATATTACCGGTGCAGACTTCTATCGTGTAATTGACATGATGAAGACTCGTCTGAATGCCAATGCAGTACCTATTCAACTGCCTATCGGTTTTGAAGATACTTTCCAAGGCATGATTGACCTGATCAAAATGAGAGCAATCGTTTATGATGATGCACTCGGTAAAGAAGAAGAGTTCGTAGAAATCCCGGCTGACATGAAAGAAAAAGCTGAGGAATACCGTGCAGCATTGGTTGAAGCTGTTGCTGAATCCGATGACGAGCTGATGATGAAATATCTGGAAGGCGAAGAGCTGACCGAAGAAGAAATCCTGGCTGGTATCCGTAAAGCAACTATCGCTTGCAAAATGACTCCGGTTTGCTGCGGTTCTTCCTACAAAAACAAAGGCGTTCAACCGATGCTGGACGCTGTAATCCAATTCATGCCTGCACCGACAGATGTTCCTAACATCAAAGGTGTAAACCCTGAAACCGGCGAAGAAGACGAGCGTCCGTCCAGCGACGAAGCTCCGTTCTCCGCACTGGCATTCAAGATTGCTACCGACCCGTTTGTTGGTAAGCTGGCATTCTTCCGTGTATACTCCGGTACCTTGACTGCTGGTTCTTATGTATATAACTCCACTAAAGGTAAACGCGAGCGTATCGGTCGTATCCTGCAAATGCATGCTAACCACCGTGAAGAAATTGAACAAGTTTACTCCGGTGATATCGCAGCTGCTGTAGGTCTGAAAGACACCACTACTGGTGATACTCTCTGCGATGAGAAAAACGAGATCATCCTCGAATCTATGGTATTCCCTGATCCTGTAATCTCCGTTGCAGTTGAACCTAAAACTAAAGCTGACCAGGAAAAAATGGGCATCGCCCTGCAAAAACTGGCAGAAGAAGATCCGACCTTCCGTGTTCACACTGATCCCGAAACCTCCCAAACCATTATTTCCGGTATGGGCGAGCTTCACCTGGACATCATTGTTGACCGTCTGCTGCGCGAATTCAAAGTAGGCTGCACTGTTGGTAACCCGCAGGTTGCTTATCGCGAAACCATTCGCAAAGCTGTTAAATCCGAAGGTAAATTTGTTCGTCAGTCCGGTGGTAAAGGCCAATATGGTCATTGCTGGCTGGAAATCACTCCGCGTAAACCTGGCGAAGGCTTCCTGTTTGAAAACAAAGTTGTTGGCGGCGCTATTCCTAAGGAATACATCGCTCCTATCGAAGCAGGCGTTAAAGAAGCTATGGAAAACGGCGTAGTTGCTGGTTATCCGATGGTTGATATCGCAGTTACTGTTTATGATGGTTCTTACCATGAAGTCGATTCTTCTGAAATGGCATTTAAGATTGCCGGTTCTATGGGCTTCAAGTCCGGTGCTGAAAAAGCTAACCCGGTTATCCTTGAGCCTTACATGAAAGTAGAAATTACTGTTCCTGAAGAATACATGGGCGACGTAATCGGCGACGTTAACTCCCGCCGTGGCCGCATCGAAGGCATGGAAGCTCGTAACGGTGCACAAGTAATCAATGCATTCGTTCCGCTGGCTGAGATGTTCGGTTATGCTACCGACCTGCGCAGCAAAACCCAAGGCCGTGGTAACTACTCTATGGAAGTAGACCACTACGAAGACGTTCCCAAAAACATTGCTGAGGCAATTATTGCTAAAAACAAAGGCACCAACTAAGCCTAGTTTTAACAAACAACCTTAAGGAGGAAATTCACAATGGCAAAAGCTAAATATGAAAGAACTAAACCGCATCTGAATATCGGCACCATCGGTCACGTTGACCATGGCAAGACTACTCTGACTGCTGCTATCACTAAAGTACTGGCTGAAAAAGGCGGCGCTGAATTCATGGACTACTCCATGATCGATAAAGCTCCGGAAGAACGTGAACGTGGTATTACCATCAATACCTCTCACGTTGAATATGAAACCGCAACCCGTCACTATGCACACGTTGACTGCCCGGGCCATGCTGACTATGTAAAGAACATGATCACCGGCGCTGCTCAGATGGACGGCGCAATCCTGGTAGTATCCGCTGCTGACGGCCCGATGCCTCAGACTCGTGAGCACATCCTGCTGGCTCGCCAAGTAGGCGTACCTGCAATGGTTGTATTCCTGAACAAAGTAGATATGGTTGACGACGAAGAGCTGTTGGAACTGGTAGAAATGGAAGTTCGCGAACTGCTGAGCTCCTATGACTTCCCCGGCGATGACATCCCTGTTGTTGCAGGCTCCGCTCTGAAAGCTCTGGAAGGCGATCCGAAATACGAAGCAAAAATCATGGAACTGATGGACGCAGTTGACAGCTACATTCCGCTGCCGGAACGTGCAACCGACAAACCGTTCCTGATGCCTGTCGAGGACGTATTCACCATCACCGGTCGTGGTACCGTTGCTACCGGCCGTGTAGAGCGTGGTACTGTTAAAGTTGGCGACACCGTAGAAATCGTTGGTATGAAAGACGAGAAAAAATCTACCGTTGTAACCGGCGTAGAAATGTTCCGTAAACTGTTGGACGAAGCAGTAGCTGGCGATAACATCGGCTGCCTGCTGCGTGGTGTTGACCGTAAAGAAATCGAGCGTGGTCAAGTACTGTCCAAACCGGGCAGCATTCATCCGCACACCAAATTCAAAGGTGAAGTTTATGTACTGACCAAAGAAGAAGGCGGCCGTCACACTCCGTTCTTCAACGGCTACCGTCCGCAATTCTATTTCCGTACTACCGACGTAACTGGCGTAACCGAACTGCCGGAAGGTGTAGAAATGGTAATGCCTGGCGATAACGTAACCATGGAAGTAGAACTGATCACCCCGATCGCTATCGAAAAAGGTCTGCGTTTCGCTATCCGTGAAGGCGGCCGTACCGTTGGCGCTGGCGTTGTTTCCGAAGTAGAAGAGAAATAATTTTTCCGGCATAGTAATGCAAAATACAAGACCGGTCAGCTTATGGCCGGTCTTGATTTTTTAAGACTGATTGTCAAAGAAACGCTTTAGAGTAACTAAGCACTGTTTGTGCAGAAAAAATTTGCGTCAGACGGATATTTATAGTTGACATAAAGTGTTAACTGTGTTACTCTATATTAGCGACAATTTGTGATTGGTTTTATTATTATGTACGTAAGCGAGGTGTAACTAAATGCGTAACCTGATTACTTTGGCTTGCACTGAGTGCAAACAGAGAAATTACCAAACCAACAAAAACAAAAAGAACGATCCTGATCGTATCGAGCTCAATAAATATTGCAAGTTCTGCAAAAAACACACTCTGCACAAAGAGACCAAATAATATTGGCTCGTGCGTAACCGGGTAGTAATAGCAAGGATGTGACAAGATGGCCGTTCCGGAAACTACAGACACTGAGAATAAGGGCTTTAGTATTACAACCTTTCTTAGTGAAACTAAAGTAGAATTAAAAAAGGTTACCTGGCCTACCAAACAAGAGCTTATTGCTAACACTATAGTGGTAATTATTGCAGTTGTTTTGTGCGCAGCTCTAATCTGGATTATTGATTCCATCTTTAGTATGTTATTCCGCATGATTTTGCAATAATGAGCTGTAAGGCTTAAGTAAGGAGGGAAGGGGAAGCGTTGCTTTCCGTTTATTCATGGAAGAAGAAAAGCAAGGAAAACATTGGTATGTAATCCATACCTATTCTGGCTACGAAAATAAAGTGCGCGCAAACCTGGAACGAAAAGTTCATTCCTTGGGTATGGAAAATGAAATTTTCCGTATTGAAATACCTACGGAAAAAGAGGTTGAAATCACTTCGGATGGCAAGAAAAAAGTTGTTGAGCATAAAGTTTTCCCAGGCTATGTACTGGTGGAAATGATTGTAAATGAGCGCAACTGGTATGCTGTCCGCAATACTGCAGGTGTAACTGGTTTCGTCGGTTCTGATTCTACCCATCCGACTCCGCTTACAGCTGAAGAAGTAAGGCAGATTATGCCTTCGATGGGTATGGAAGTTGAAGCAACTGAAAAACCCGCAAAAATTGATTTTCAGTTACATCAGAGAGTCCGCATCAAGACTGCGCCCTTCATGGATTTTGAAGGCACAATCAGTGAAATCAACGAAGAAAAGGGTAAACTGAAGGTACTCGTTGATATCATGGGACGCGAAACTCCTGTTGAAATTGACTTTACACAAGTTGAAGAAATTGAGTAAGGAGGTGTAATTAAATGCCGAAAAAAGTCGTTAAAATGGTAAAATTACAGGTACCGGCTGCTAAAGCTACTCCGGCTCCTCCGGTAGGTCCTGCACTTGGCCAGGCTGGTGTTAACATCATGGCCTTCGTTAAGGAATTTAACGCACGTACTGAGAAACAAGTTGGCCTCATCATTCCTGTTGAGATCACTGTATTCGAAGATCGTTCCTTTACTTTCGTAACCAAAACCCCTCCGGCTGCAGTTCTGCTGAAGAAAGCTGCTGGTCTGGAAAAGGCTTCTGGTGAACCTAACAAAAAGAAAGTTGCTAAACTGGGTCGTGACAAAGTTCGCGAAATCGCAGAAAGCAAAATGCAAGACCTCAATGCTGCAAACGTTGAAGCTGCTATGAGAATGGTAGAAGGCACTGCACGTAGCATGGGTATTGTAATCGAAGACTAATTTTAAATAGTCTTCTCATTTAGTGGGAGGCAAAAGCCGCTTGTACCACATAGGAGGATTTTATAACAATGGGCAAAAAGTATGCTGACGCTTTGAAATTAATCGAAGCTGACAAATTCTACTCTCCGAAAGAAGCAGTAGCTCTGGTTAAGAAAACCGCTGCTACTAAATTCGATAGCACTGTTGAAGTTGCTTTCCGTCTGGGTGTTAACCCTAAATACCCTGATCAGCAAGTTCGTGGTGCACTGGTTCTGCCGAACGGCACTGGTAAATCCAAGACTGTTATGGTTTTTGCTAAAGGCCCCAAAGTTGCAGAAGCAGAAGCTGCCGGCGCAGATTTCGTTGGCGGTGAAGAATATGTTGATAAAATCAAGAACGGCTGGATGGCATTTGACGTGTGCATCGCAACCCCTGATATGATGGGTCTTGTTGGTCGTCTTGGTAAAATCCTTGGCCCTCGTGGTTTAATGCCTAACCCGAAGGTTGGTACCGTTACCATGGACGTAACCCGTGCCGTTAAGGAATCCAAAGCTGGTAAAATCGAGTATCGTACCGATAAATCCGGCAACGTACAAGCTCCTATCGGTAAAGCATCCTTTACTGAAGAGCAACTGTTACAAAACTACATGACTTTGGCTGACACCCTGGTTAAGGTTAAACCGGCTGGTGCTAAAGGTCAGTATATGAAGACTATCACCATGTCCTGCACCATGGGCCCTGGCGTTAAAGTTGACGTCCTGAAAGCTAATAGCGACAAATAATTGTAGTTTTACTTAATTTTACTAAATCAGAAGATAATCGGGCCATAGACAGCAGGTGCCACGTGCGTAAGTTTTAACTACGCCTGCCGAGGCTGGAGCGTGAAGATATATTAGACCTTCCGACCTCCGGCTACGGCCGAGAGGTCTTTTTGATTTAATAAAAACATCAAAAAAAGGAGGTGCAATCTAAATGGCAGTTATTAGACCTGAAAAAGTAGCTAAAGTTGCTGAGATTCAAGAGTTGCTTTCTAACTCCAAATGCACTATTTTAGTTGACTTCTGCGGTTTAACTGTTGCTCAGGATACCGAGCTGCGTCGCAAAATGCGTGAAGCTGGCGTTCACTACAATGTAGTTAAGAACACTCTGTTGCGTATTGCTGCAGAACAAGCTGGTATTGAAGGTCTGGAACCTTCTCTGGAGAAAAACACCGCTATCGCTGTTTCCCCGGAAGATCCTGTTGCAGTTGCAAAAATCGTTTGCGAATTCGCAAAAGAAAACAAAGAACTGAAAGTTAAAGTTGGCGTTCTTGATGGCAAAGTTATCGGTGCTGACGAAATCAAAGCACTGGCTTCTCTGCCGCCGAAAGAAGTTCTTATTGCCAAGATGCTGGGCAGCATGAATGCTCCTATCAGCGGTTTTGTCAATGTACTTCAAGGTACTATCCGCAATGTCGTATACGCTCTGGAAGCTGTACGCAAACAAAAAGAGTCCGCTTAATTCGCGGCGTGCTGCATAAGGCAGCTTAAAAAATAAAAACTTACTTATTATTGGAGGTAACTATAATGAATAAAGATCAAATCATCGAAGCTATTGAATCCATGACCGTACTCGAGCTGTCCGAACTGGTTAAAGCTCTGGAAGAAAAATTCGGCGTATCCGCAGCTGCTCCGGTAGCTGTTGCTGCTGCTCCGGCTGCTGGCGGCGAAGCTGCTGCAGCTGAAAAAACTGAATTCGACGTAATCCTGACTTCCGCTGGCGCTTCCAAAATCGGCGTAATCAAAGCTGTTCGCGAAGCTACTGGCCTGGGCCTGAAAGAAGCTAAAGAGCTGGTTGACGGCGCTCCGAAAGCTATCAAAGAAAAAATCTCCAAAGCTGACGCTGACGCTCTGAAAGAGAAACTGGAAGCTGCTGGCGCAACTGTAGAAGTTAAATAATCTTGCTGCTACGCTAGTAGCACAATAGATTGTTGATTCGTCTGCAATCCGACTCCCGATGCACTTAGGTGTGTCGGGAGTTTTTTGATTTTCTGCCTCAAAGAATATATAATATTTGCAACGGAACCAGGAGGTGAGTAGGGGATGCAAGTTAATTATCAAGGCAATCGCGACGCAAAAGTAGTCTTGCTTCAAATAATAGGAGAACACGAGTTGCCATTGCTCGAAGAGGAGCTTTCTCATATAAAAGCTATAACGCAGAGTACAGATTTTTTGTTTATTACAGTGCAGGTTGATAGCTGGAACGACGACCTTTCACCATGGGTGGCAGAGCCGATTTTTGGAGATGCTGCCTTTGCCGGCAATGCGGAAAAACTTCTAACACGTATAAAAAATGAAGTAATTGTTCCGTTATTAAGTGAGCATCAAGATATAAAGATTTTTGCGGGCGGCTATTCCTTAGCCGGATTATTTGTATTGTGGGCGGCTTATCAAACAAATTTATTCGAAGGTATAGCAGCAGTATCTCCGTCTGTGTGGTTTCCTAAATTTGTTGATTTTGTACGTAACAACAAAATATTAACCAATAGAGTCTATTTAAGTCTTGGCGATAAGGAAGCAAAGACACGTAACCAAATACTGGCACAGGTGGCAAATGATATTCGTGATGTGTATCGCTCATTGGAAGATAATAGGTTAAGTTGCATTCTTGCTTGGAATAAAGGAAATCATTTTAAAGAACCTGCTTTGCGCATGGCAAAAGGTTTTGCTTGGTTGATGAACAATGAAAAGATTCACTCATAAAAACACTGATAGATTATTGATTCGTCTGCAATCCGACTCCCGATGCACTTAGGTGTGTCGGGAGTTTTTTGATTTTGTGAATGAATCATAGTCATAGTGCAATTCAGCTGCTTCTTATGCTATAATATAAAAAATGACCTACTATATTGCTGTGTAAAAATGATAGAGATTTTTTATAAAGGAGTTTCATATGCTTACAGACGAAAAACGAAAAAAGCTTTTGGCCGGTGCGCTGGCGGTAGTTATGCTGACAGGTGTTGCAGGCTGTGGCAACGATAAAGACAGTGAGTGGAAGAATGACAACTCTGCTCAGAGTAATCAAGATGAAAAGAAGGATGAAGATAACGGCGGCGGCTTTTTTCATGGCTTCTTTCCCTGGTACTTCATCGGCCGTACCTTTGGCGTAGGACCTGCAGCAGGTGTGCGCACTGCGCCTGCTGCTAATACGAAGCAGGATAATACAGCTGCTGGTTCAGCTACTGCCAGAGATAGCAGTAACGCAGCTAAAGGCGCCTCTGTGCAGCAGGGAACTGCAGGAAGCACACAAAGTTCCAAGCTCGGCAGTACGGGCACTACAGGTAAAAGCGGTATCGGCAGGGGCATGAGCCGCTCCAGCGGCAGCGCAATTTCCTGAGGTGATGAAGATGTATAAATATCGTAAGCCTGATACCTGGCTTGATAAAATTGATTTGAATATTATGCCATATGTGGATGCGCCGGAGTGGGAAAACCGTTATCCTACTATCAGCGCGCTGCTTATGAGCAATGCCAATAAGCGTGAGCTGCAGCGCATCAGTGCCGGACTTACAGCAGCACTGTCACGCCTGGCAGAGGCTTTGCGTACCAATAATAATGGCGCAATGCCCTTTAATCTGTTTAATATGACGGATAAGCTCACATCGTATATCCTTGCGGATAACTCGGATTATGTGAGCTATATCAGCCGTCTTGACTTTGTAAAGAATACTGACGGCTGCTATAAGCTGGTAGAGATCAATTCGGATACTCCTTGCGCCTTGCCGGAAACATTTTATGCCAACAAGGTAGCGGAAGCATATTTTGCTAAGGAGTACGGCCTGCATTTGCAGCCGCGTTCGGATGGTGAGGAGCTGGCAGAGCCATTTTTAAAGCTGTTGGAACAGCCTAAATATGCAGATAAGGATGTAGTACGCATTGCTTTTGCTGCTGATAAAAGCTACAACGAGGACTGGGCTAACGCCAAATTTTTATTTGAGCGCGTGCAAAAGGTGCTGCGTGAACGCATTTTAAGCAAGCAGCCATTCGTTTGTCGTCTTGTCGGCCTGGATGAGCTGATTGTACATGATGACGGAGTTTACATTTCCAATGAAATCTTCAAAAGTAAGGAAGATAAGCTTGATATACTGTATCGTCTGCATCCGCTGGAGCTTTTGATGGATGATGAAAGCGAAGACGGCTATCCTGTTGGCTTAAAGCTCATGGAGTTAGCTAATTTCGGTGCGGTGGATCTGGTTAATCCGGTAAAATCTATTGTACTGCAGAATAAAGCTCTTTTGGCGCTGGCATGGTATTTATATCAGCATCGTCTGTTCTGGACGCCTCAGGAGGAAGAGCTTTTGGCTGCGCATTTAACGCCGACTTATTTGGACAGCAAGCCGTTGGCAGGACAGCGTTATATAAAAAAGCCTATCTTTGGCCGTGAGGGTGCAGGCATTGCTATTGTAGAGCCGGATGGTGCTCTAAGCTATGAAGCGGAGGAGTGCGATGACTGCGATTTGATTTACCAGCAGTTTGTTCCTTCTGCCGATGTGCAGCAGGAAACAGATAACGGTGAGGCAACCGGCAAGTATACTTATTCCTGCTTTGTAATTAACGGCAAAGCGTCTGAGACCTTTGTACGTTTACAGCCGGGAGAGATTACAGGTGTGGAAGCATATTTTGTACCTGTTCTCGATGAAAAATAAGAATTTGAGGAATATCCGAAATGAATATCCAAGTATATCAATCTTTTTTGACTGTTGTACAGTGCCGCAGCTTTACGCAGGCTGCGAAATATCTTAATTTTACCCAGCCTACAATCAGCAATCATATCAACGCTTTGGAAGAAGAATACGGCGTTATTCTTTTTACCCGAGATGGCAAGAATGTTTATCTGACGCAGGCCGGAAAAAACTTTGTGCCGATAGCACAGCAGCTGATGGCTGATTATCAGAAAAGCCAGGAGGTAATGCGCCAGTTTCAAAAGAAAAATTACAGTCTGAAAATAGGCGTTTCTACCCAGGGCATAAACTTTTATCTTTTGCCTGTGCTGCTGAAGCTCAAAAAGGAATTTCCAGAGCTGGATATAGAGGTCAACCGCTGTATGACGGTCGAATCGACAATAAATGATGCTTTTGTACAAAAGCTGTATGATTTTGCCTTTGTGCATATTGATGTGCAGCCGCTTTATACCAAGCGTGTACAGCTTTGGAATCAGCCGATGGTTTTTGTAGCCTCCAAAGAACTGTATGAACAGATGGGAGAAAACAATAATATTTATGATTATCCTTTTATTGCTTATCCTGCAAGCGAGGTGTACTATAAGCATCTGAAATCGAAGGTTGATTTTACGCGTCTGCAAAGTATATTGACCTTCAGTGATTCGGAATCCGTGCTGATGGCAGTTGAGCAGAATCTCGGTATAGCTTTGACACCGCGGGTAAAAGTAATGAAGGAACTGCAGCAGGGAACATTAGTCGAATTCCCGGTCAAGTATTCGGGAAATATGCCTATTTCGGTTCTTTATGATTATGAATTTAACTTTACCTTGCCTACGAAACGCTTTTTGGAGCTTTTAAAAGAGTCGCAGGAAAAGATAAAGGGTTAATTTACTTTCTGTTCTTTATATAAGAATAATTTATCAAAACACTATAACAGGAAAAGTAATCTTATTGACTTTTTAATTTAGGACTTCTTCAACGTGTTTGAAGAAGTCCTAAATTTTTAGTATAAAAAAGCGCATAATTAAGCAAATGTCCACGAAATATAGTACAAATTTTGTATACAAAATACAGAACGGCGAATAAATTGCTTATGTATACAAGAAAAATTCCAATAAGTATAGATAAAGAAAAACTGTTGAGATAATTAAGCTATAATGATAAAATTTTTATAGATAGCGTTGCTTGCGCAAAATTAAGCCGGCTATATGACCGGCAGAAATGAGGGTATTATGTCAAAGGATATGCAAAAAACTGAAGAAAAAACAAATAGGCGTATGCCAACCTTTACGGAATCCGTTATTCCTATTATTGCCATGATGGTTATTCTTACTGTCGGCAAAGGTTATCTGGGTTACGCAACCGAGCCGCTGCTGCTTTTGGTAGCTGCTATTGCCGGCCTGATTGCTTACCGCGTTGGTGTTACCTGGGATGAAATGATGGACGAAATCTGCCAGAAGATTGCTAAGGGCATGCCGGCAATCCTGATTCTGACCTGCGTTGGTGCGCTGGTTGGCACCTGGATGGCTTCCGGTACTATCCCGATGATGATTTATTATGGCGTACAGATTGTAAACCCGACTTTTATGCTGGTAACTGCGTTCCTGATTACTGCAGTTGTATCTATCGTAACCGGTACCTCCTGGGGCTCCGTTGCTACCATGGGTGTTGCACTGATGGGTATTGCCAGCACTTTGGGTGTAAACCTGGCAGCTACCGCTGGTGCTGTAATCGCCGGTTCCTATTTTGGTGATAAAATCTCCCCGCTGTCCGATACCACTAACCTGGCACCGGTTGCAGCTGGTTCTACTCTTTATGAACACATTGCTCACATGTTCTGGACTACTGTTCCGGCAACTATTATTTCCCTGGTTGTTTATGCTTTCGTAGGCTTAAAGGGCAATATCGGCGGCGATGTTTCTTCTGAAGCAGTAAGCACTATGCTGACTCAGCTGGATGGCATGTACAACTTTAACATTCTGCTGATTCTGCCTGTACTGCTGATTCTGGCAGGCTCTATCTTTAAAAAACCGACTCTGCCGGTTATGATGGCTTCCACTGTTCTGGCTGGCGCTGAAGCATTGATTTTCCAAAACATCAACCTGAAAAATTTGCTGCTGGCTACCGTAAAAGGCTTCAAAATTTCTATGCTGACCACTCCCGGCTTTGACCCGGCTACTGCTGCTCCGCAGATTATCAAGCTGTTGAATCGCGGCGGTATGGCTGAAATCATGGGCACCACTCTGCTGGTATTCTGCGCATTCTGCTTTGCCGGTATTATGAGCAAGGCCGGTTGCCTGGAAGTAGTTCTGCAAAAAATCCTGACCTTTGCTAAGAGCACTGGCGATCTGATTGCTTCCACCGTTGCTTCCTGCATTACCATGGGCCTGTGCACCGGTAACTCCTACCTGTCCATTCTGATTCCCGGTGAAATGTTCCGTGACGCTTATAAAGCAAGAGGTCTTGCTGCTAAGAACCTGTCCCGTACTTTGGAAGATGCAGGTACCGTATTTGTACCGTTGGTTCCCTGGTCTGCAGCAGGTGCTTATATGACCGCCTGCACCGGCATTGAAACTCTGGATTATGCACCGTGGGCAATTCTCTGCTACACCGGTTTCATTATCGCTCTGTTCTACGGCTACACCGGTATCGGTATTGCTAAGCTAGAAGACGAAAAGAAATAAGCCGGTTGCGCAAGCAAGTAGGCAGTACTGAGCAGCTGCTTAGTACACAATGAAAGGAAAAGTGACACATTTTGATTAAGTTAATTAGAAACGCTGACGTTTATGCACCTGCGCATCTTGGTAAAAAAGATGTGCTGGTTATTGCAGATAAGGTAGTGCGTATTGCTGATAAAATTGAAGGCTACGAAGGTATGCCTGAGGTTGAGGTATTTGATTTTAGCGGCAAAAAGCTGTTGCCAGGTTACATTGATATGCATATGCATATCACCGGCGGCGGCGGTGAGCAGGGCCCTGCTTCCCGCGTACCCGAAGCAATGCTGAGCCAGATTACCAGCTGCGGTATTACAACCGTTCTGGGCCTGCTGGGTACGGACGGCGTAACAAGAAGCGTAGAAAACTTGGTGGCTAAGGCACGCGCACTGACGGAAGAAGGCATTACTGCCTACTGCCTGACTGGTGCTTACGGAATTCCTTCGCCGACCATTACCGGTTCTATCGAAAAAGATATTATGATGGTTCCACCGATTATCGGTACCAAAATTGCTGTCAGCGATCATCGCAGCTCTAATCCTCAGGGACCTGAGCTGATTGAGGTTGCTACCGCAACCCGTCGCGGTGGCCTGTTGGCTAATGTTGCCGGTTTGGTAACCATGCATATGGGTTCTGGTATCGGCAAACTGGACCCGCTGTTCTACGCATTGGACCATTCCGATGTTCCTGCAAAGAACTTCCTGCCGACTCATATGCTGCGTACTCGCGAGCTGATGGAAGAAGGCGCAAAGCTGGTACGTCGCGGCGGCTATTTTGACATGACTGCCGGCAGCACTGATGAGGATATGGAAATCGGTGCAGAGCAGATTATGGAAATCCTGAGCTGGGAAGGCATGAGCACCGACCACCTGACGATGAGCAGTGACGCCTTCGGTTCTCAGCCTAAGTTCAATGAAAACGGTGACTGCATTGGTCTGACCTACTGCTCTCCTAAATATCTGCATCTGACTATCAAGAGTCTGGTGCGTCGCGGTCTGCCGTTGGAGGAGGCTATCAAGCTGCTGACCTCTACACCTGCCGAGCTGCTCGGCAAAACCGGTGTAAAAGGCTGCGTTGCAGTCGGTGCGGATGCTGACCTGCTGGTGTTGGACGAAAACCTGGATATCGACGCATTGTTTGCTAAAGGCCAGGTTGCATTGCTGGATAAAGAGATTGTACTTAAAGGCCGCTTTGAATAAGCTGCGCCTATGCGAATACAGACACATCGAAGATGGTGTGTCTGTATTTTTTTGACAAAAATCTTGACAACTTGCGTAATTTATGATAACATATCATACTACATCATTATTATTTTTGCAGGTGTAAATTTTGACAACAAATACTGCCGGGTCAGTGGTTGAACGGCGTATCTTGCTTATAATGAAAGATGAGGCAGATCATCGAAGACAACTGACAAGGTCCTTGTGGTAAGAACCTTGTTGTTTTTTTTGTCACGCATGATTCGCCGAGTTTAGTGTGCTGATAATACAAGAAGGGGTGAGGAATTACATGTTTAAACCGGTTCCAGTAGGTGATAGGACTCGGTATAGTTATGCAAGAATCAATGAAATTTTGGCAATGCCTCATTTGATTGATATCCAGAGAAAATCCTACGAATGGTTCGTTCAAAAGGGCCTCATGGAGATTCTGCATGACATTTCTCCTATTAAAGACTTTGCAGGTAATCTGGAGCTTTCCTTTGAAAGCTTTGAATTAGGAACTCCTAAATACAGCGTTGAAGAGTGCAAGGAGAGAGATGAATCCTATTCTGCACCGATGAACGTTAAAGCACGCCTGATTTTCAAAGACAAGGAAAAAGGCGAAATTAAGGAATCCTCTGTATTTATGGGCGACTTCCCGCTGATGACCGATACCGGTACCTTTGTTATCAACGGTGCTGAACGTGTTATCGTCAGCCAGCTGGTGCGTTCTCCCGGCGTTTACTATAGTGTAACTATGGATCCCAGCGGTAAAAAGATTTACGGTACTACTGTAATTCCTAACCGTGGCGCTTGGATTGAATATGAAACTGACATTAATGATATTATTTCTGCTCGTGTAGACCGTACCCGTAAGGTTCCGGCAACCGTGCTGCTGCGTGCTCTGGGCTTGTCTTCCAATGATGAGATCCTGGCTTGCTTCGGCAATCATCCTGCACTGCTGGCAACTCTGGAAAAGGATACTACCACTAACAGAGATGAAGCTATGCTGGAGCTTTACAAGAAGCTACGTCCGGGCGAGCCTGTTATTCTGGAAAACGCCGTACAGCTGATTGAAAACACCTTCTTCGACAGCAAGCGTTATGATCTGGCTAATGTTGGCCGTTATAAGCTCAACAAAAAGCTTGGCTGGCGCAACCGCCTGAGCGGTACCGTACTGGCTGAGGCTATTGCTGATGAAGAAACCGGCGAAATCATCCTGCCGGCAGGCACTAAGATGACCGATGAAAATCTTGATAAGATTGCAGAAAGCGGCATTTATAACGAACGCGGTCTGCGTGCTGTCAAGGTTCAGAACCATGAAGAAGAAATGCTTCTGATGTTCACCACCGGTATTGATGAAAAAATGCATACCGTTACCAATGAGGATGTATTTGCTTCCTTTAACTATTTGCTGAACCTGATGGATGGCCATGGCACCGGCGATGATATTGACCATTTGGGCAACCGTCGTGTACGCTGCGTTGGTGAATTGCTGCAAAACCAGTTCCGTATCGGTCTTTCCCGTATGGAGCGTGTAGTAAAAGAGCGTATGACCATTCAGGACAACGAGGTTATTACACCGCAGGCTCTGATTAATATCCGTCCTGTTGTTGCTGCTATTAAGGAATTCTTCGGCAGCAGCCAGTTGTCCCAGTTCATGGACCAGAACAACCCTCTGGCAGAGCTGACTCATAAACGTCGTCTGTCTGCCCTCGGCCCTGGCGGTCTGTCCCGTGAGCGCGCAGGCTATGAAGTCCGCGACGTACACAACTCCCACTATGGCCGTATGTGTCCTATCGAGACGCCTGAAGGTCCTAACATCGGTTTGATCGGTTCTTTGTCCACCTATGCTGTTATTAATGAATACGGCTTTATGGAAACTCCGTACCGTGTTGTTGATAAAGAAAATAAACGTGTAACTGAAGAAATCAGATACATGACTGCGGACGAAGAAGATAAATATATCGTAGCACAGGCCAACGAACCATTGGATGATGACGGCTACTTCCTGGGCGAGCGTGTTACCGCCCGTGCTAAGGATGATGTCCTCTCCATTACTCCGGATAAGGTTGACCTGATGGACGTTTCTCCTAAACAGGTAGTATCTATCGCAACCGCGCTGATTCCGTTCTTGGAGAACGATGACGCTAACCGTGCTCTGATGGGTGCGAACATGCAGCGTCAGGCTGTACCTTTGCTCTGCACTCAGGCTCCGATTATCGGTACCGGTATGGAATACAAGGTTGCTTCTGACTCCGGTGTCTGCGTTCTGGCTAAACGTGCCGGCGAAGTTATCCGCGTAGTAGGCAACGAAATCCGTGTACGTGCAGAAAACGGTGAAGTGGATGTATATCCGCTGCTGAAATTCAAACGTTCCAACCAAGGTACCTGCGTTAACCAGCGTCCTATCGTCTTCAAAGGCGATAAGGTTACCGAAAAGCAGATTCTGGCTGACGGCCCGGCTACCGATCACGGCGAGCTGGCTTTAGGTCACAACGTAATCGTTGCTTATATGCCTTGGGAAGGCTATAACTACGAGGATGCTGTTCTGCTGAACGAGGATCTGGTAAAGGCTGATATCTTTACATCTATCCATATTGAAGAATATGATTGTGATGCCCGCGATACCAAGCTTGGTAAAGAAGAAATTACCCGCGAGATTCCTAATGTATCCGACGAAGCTCTGAAGGATCTGGATGAGCGTGGTATTATCCGTATCGGTGCTGAAGTACGCCCCGGCGATATTCTGGTAGGTAAGGTTACTCCGAAAGGCGAAACCGAGCTGACTGCAGAAGAACGTCTGCTGCGTGCTATCTTCGGTGAAAAAGCACGTGAAGTACGTGACAGCTCCCTGCGTGTACCGCACGGCGAAGCAGGTAAGATTGTCAGCGTTAAGGTATTCAGCCGTGAGAACGGCGATGATCTGCCGCCGGGAGTAAACGAACAGGTTCGTGTACATATTGCCCAGAAACGTAAGATTTCCGAGGGCGATAAGATGGCAGGCCGTCACGGTAACAAAGGTGTCGTTTCCCGTATTATGGCACGTGAGGACATGCCTTTCCTGCCGACCGGTGAACCGGTACATATCGTACTGAACCCCCTGGGCGTACCTTCCCGTATGAACATCGGACAGGTACTGGAGAACCATTTGGGCTGGGCAGCACGTGCGCTGGGTATGGAAATTGATACTACCAACCTGGCAGCTAAGCTGAATGCCGTTGAAAAAACCGGCGCAGCAGAAGGTACTCCGGAATTTGAAGCAGCCTTCAAGGAAGAGCTGGCTAATTCTGAAACCGCTAAGAAATTAGAGCATTACGGCTACGATTATGAAAAATATGGTATGCCGGAAACTGTTGAAATTGATAAATTCGGTGGCAAGAGCGTAAAAGCAGTACAGATTTCCGTACCTGTATTCGACGGTGCGCATGAGCAGGATATTGCTGATGCACTGGAGCTTGCAGGCATTGATAAAACTGCCAAGACCACTCTGTATGACGGTCGTACCGGTGAACCCTTCGATAACCCTGTTACCGTTGGTCTGACCTATTACCTCAAGCTTCACCATTTGGTTGATGATAAGATCCATGCCCGCAGCACCGGCCCGTACTCCTTGGTTACCCAGCAGCCGTTGGGTGGTAAAGCACAGTTCGGCGGCCAGAGATTTGGTGAGATGGAAGTTTGGGCGCTGGAAGCATACGGCGCTGCTTACACTCTGCAGGAAATCCTGACTGTTAAGTCCGATGACGTTGTTGGCCGTGTTAAGACCTACGAAGCAATTGTTAAGGGCGAAAATGTACCTGATCCGGGTATTCCTGAATCCTTCAAGGTACTGGTTAAGGAATTGCAGTCCATCGGTCTGGATATCAAGGTTCTCAACGAGGACGAGGAAGAGGTTTCCTTGCGCGACGATGAGGATGACGATATTGCAACCACCGCTCGCGAGGTTGATTTAGACATCAATGGCCAGGTTGTTGAAAATGCACCTGAAAAGCCTGTTGATGATTATGCTGATAATGACGCTACCGAGGATGATAGTGATTCTGGGGACATCATTGCCGATATGGGTAATTTCACTATTACCGATAATCCCGATGGTGACTTAGATGATCCGACTAATATGTAAGAGAAGGGAGCGAATGATTCTTGATCGACGTAAATAATTTTGTGTCTATGCGTATCGGTTTGGCTTCTCCGGACCAGATTAGAGCCTGGTCCTACGGCGAGGTAAAAAAACCCGAAACCATCAATTACAGAACCCTGAAGCCGGAACGGGATGGCCTGTTCTGCGAAAGAATCTTTGGCCCTACTAAGGATTGGGAATGTCATTGCGGCAAATATAAACGCATCCGTTATAAGGGTATTATCTGCGACAAGTGCGGCGTTGAAGTTACCCGCAGCAAGGTTCGTCGTGACCGTATGGGTCACATCGAACTGGCTGCGCCGGTTTCCCATATCTGGTACTTTAAGGGTATCCCTAGCCGTATGGGCTTGATTCTGGATATTTCTCCGCGTAGCCTGGAAAAGGTTTTGTATTTTGCAAGCTTCATCGTACTTGACCCGGGTGAAGGCACTGACCTGGTTAAAGGCCAGCTGCTGACCGAGCCTGAGTACATGGAAAAACGTGATAAATATCCTGAAGCAGGCATCCGTGTAGGTATGGGTGCACAGGCTATTAAAGAGCTGTTGGAAGCTATTGATCTGGAAGCTTTGACAGAGCAATTGCGCCATGAAATGAAGGAGCTGAGCGGTCAGCGCCGTGTGCGCGCTATCCGCCGTCTGGAAGTAGCCGAAGCATTCCTGAAATCCGGCAACCGTCCTGAATGGATGATTATGGATGTAGTTCCGGTTATTCCTCCTGAACTGCGTCCTATGGTACAGCTGGATGGCGGTCGTTTCGCAACCTCCGACCTGAACGATCTGTATCGCCGTGTTATTAACCGTAACAACCGTCTGAAACGTCTGCTGGAGCTGCATGCGCCCGATATCATTGTCCGCAATGAAAAACGTATGCTGCAGGAAGCAGTAGACGCTTTGATTGATAACGGCCGTCGCGGCCGTCCGGTTACCGGCCCCGGCAACCGTCCTCTGAAATCCTTGTCCGACATGCTCAAGGGTAAACAAGGCCGTTTCCGTCAGAACCTGTTAGGTAAACGTGTTGACTATTCCGGCCGTTCCGTAATCGTTGTAGGTCCTGAGCTGAAAATGCATCAGTGCGGCCTGCCGAAAGAAATGGCTCTGGAGCTGTTCAAACCCTTCGTTATGAAGCGTTTGGTAAACAGCGGTGAGGCAACCAACATTAAGAGTGCTAAGCGCATGGTAGAGCGTGCTACCAACGCTGTATGGGACGTTCTGGAAGAGGTAATCAAAGAACATCCTGTACTGCTGAACCGTGCACCGACTTTGCACAGACTGGGCATTCAGGCTTTCGAGCCTATCCTGTCCGAAGGCCGTGCTATTAAGCTGCATCCTTTGGTATGTACCGCTTATAACGCCGACTTTGACGGTGACCAGATGGCTGTCCATCTGCCGCTTTCTGTTGAGGCTCAGGCTGAAGCACGTATGCTGATGATGTCCGTAAACAACATCCTGGCACCGAAAGACGGCAAGCCTGTTGCTGTTCCTACACAGGATATGGTTTTGGGCTCCTACTATCTGACTATTGAAAAGACCAGCAAGGATGACCCGAACGTTAAGGGTGAAGGAACCCGCTACAGCAGCGTGGATGAAGCTCAGCTGGCTTACTTCCACCATGCGGTAGATCTGCAGGTACCTATCGAGGTTTATATTCCCAACAGCGAAATCTATGATGAGGAAAAGGGTGCAGCTGTCGGTGAAACAGGTATGTCCCTGGTAGTTACAACTGTAGGTAACACTATTTTCAATGGCGAGCTGCCTCTGGAAATGCGTTACTATCATAAAGAAAAAGATCAGGTTGTTGAGAAGCGCCTGGATGCTTCCGGCAATGTTGTTGAAACAACCGTTGAAGTTGAGCGTTGGCATCTTGGCAAGCTGATTGACAAGAAGGAATTAGGCAGACTCGTTGCTAAAGCTCACAAGCTGTACGGCAACCTGCGTACTGCCGAGATTCTGGATATTGTTAAGAAAATGGGTTACGATAATGCTTGTAAATCCGGTATTTCTATCGCAACCTCCGATATTCAGATTCCTGCTGAAAAAGAAGTTATTCTGGAAGCAACAGAGCATGAGGTTGATAAGGTTGAGCGCCTCTTCCGCCGTGGTTTGATGAGCGATGACGAACGTTATCGTAAGGTAATTGACCTGTGGAACGAAGCAACCGATAAGGTTACCGATAAGCTGATGAAATCCACCATGAACAAGTTCAATCCTGTTTCCATGATGGCTGACTCCGGTGCCCGCGGTAACAAACAGCAGATTCGTCAGCTGGCCGGTATGCGTGGTTTGATGGCCGATCCTTCCGGTCGTATCATTGACCGTCCTATCAAATCTAATTTCCGTGAAGGCCTGACCATTTTGGAATACTTCATTTCTTCTCATGGTGCTCGTAAAGGCTTGGCCGATACCGCACTGCGTACCGCTGACTCCGGTTACCTGACTCGTCGTCTGGTTGACGTTGCACAGGACGTAATTGTCCGTGAGGATGATTGCGATATCGTTGGTATGAACCTGGTTAAAGAACGCAGCCGTCTGAGCAAGGCTGTTCTTGGTGCAAGCCAGAACAAAATCCGCGAAAAGGTTATGGGCCGTACCTTGGCTTCCGGCGTACTTGATGAAGAAGGCAACCTGATTGCTGAAGCAGATACCAACATCACTGAAGAGCTTTTTGCTAAGCTCAATGATGCCGGTATTGAAGAAATTAATCTCTATTCCGATGAAGATATGAATGGTGAGGATATCGAAAATGTCCGCATCAACATCAGCGATACCTTTGCTCATAATGTGCTGAAGGAAGCAATGATGCATAACTTCAACGGCAAAGAGATAGCAGCAGATATTGTTAACGGTGCAGGCGAGGTGCTGGCACATACCGGCGAAACTATGACCGAAGACATTATTAACGCTGTTCTGGCTGACGGTACCGTTAAGGAGCTGCGTATCCGCAATAACGAAATTGCCGGCATTGAGGTTGAGGCAATTACCGAAGGCAAAAAAGAGAAAACCATCATTGAAACCCTGCATGACCGTATTATTGGCCGTAACCTGGCTGAGGATATTCTGGATGAAAATGGTGAAATTCTTTATCATATCAATGAATATGTTACCGAGCCTATGGCAGAACGTATCTGCCAGCTGCGTGAAAAGGTTAAAATCCGCAGCGTACTTACCTGTAAGGCTAAATTCGGCGTTTGCCGCAAATGCTATGGCCGCAACCTGGCAACCGGCAAGAACGTTGATGTTGGTGAGGCAGTCGGCACTATCGCCGCACAGTCCATCGGCGAACCTGGTACTCAGCTGACCATGCGTACGTTCCATACCGGCGGCGTTGCAGGTGCAGACGATATTACCCAAGGTCTGCCTCGTGTCGAGGAGCTGTTCGAAGCACGTAAACCGAAACATCCCGGCATTCTGTCCGAGGTTGCAGGTCACGTACATATTACCCAAGAAGGCAACAGCCGCAAGGTAACCGTAATGGCACTGGATGGCGAAAACCAGGAATATCAGATTCCTTACGGCGCTAAGCTGTCTGTTGTTGAGGGTGAGGAAATCGCTAAGGGCGACCGTCTGACCGAAGGTTCTCTTAACCCGCATGACGTACTGCGTATCAGCGGCGTGAAGGCTACCCAGAACTATCTGGTATCTCAGGTAGTAGGCGTTTATAAGTCTCAGGGCGTAGATATCAACAGTAAGCATATCGAGGTTATGGTTCGTCAGATGATGCGCAAAATCCGCATCGAGGAATCCGGTGACACCACAATGCTGCCGGGTGAAGACGTTGATGTGGCAGAATTTGAAGAGCAGAATACCGAGATGCTGGAAGCAGGCAAGACTCCTGCAGAAGGCCGTGCTATCCTGCTGGGTATCACCAAAGCTTCTTTGGCTACCGACTCCTTCCTGTCCGCTGCTTCCTTCCAGGAAACCACCCGCGTACTCACCGATGCTGCTATCAAGGGCAAGGTTGACCCGCTGCTGGGCCTGAAAGAAAACGTTATCATCGGTAAGCTGATTCCGGCAGGTACCGGTATGAGCCGTTATCGTGATATCAAAGTTAAATATAATGTTCCGATGCCCGAAGTTGCAACTGCTGAAACCGCAGCAGAAGAAACTCCCGATAAGGAATAACGTATAAGCAAGCGCGCCTCAAAGCCTCAAGCTCTGAGGCGCTTTGCTCTTTAAGGAGAACGAATTTATGCTGATAAAAAAATTCCCTGTTCCCTGCCGCGTGGATTATGTTCCTTCTCCCTATGAGCCGGATGAGGACGGCGTGCAGGATGTCGGCTATTATAACGGCAAGCTGAGTGATGGCCGTGCCTATCGCATGGAATGCTGGCGTATGGATGATATGCTGATGCTGACGGTGATGTTTTCCGACCGCTGCCTGGAAGGCTACAGACGTGAGGATATGGCGCTTTTGCTGGAGCTGGAAGATATCGTATGCTTTACAGGTACCAACCGTAAGCTGCAGGCCACACACACGGAGGATGACCGCGGACAGACTGTATGGGCCATTAATATAATGTTGGCCAATAAAAAAGGCACCTATGCGGAAATTGTGCCGTCATTGAACAGATATATCATGTAAGACAATCGCTGCTGAAGGCAAAGCCTTGGCAGCGATTTTTTAGTTAAAATTAATTTTACATGCCTATACTGCATTGTGATACAATAGCTGTAACGGAGGCGGAAGCAATGAAAATTTTATTAGCTGAGGATGATATAAATTTAGGCAAGCTTTTGAGCATGCTGCTGAAAAAACAAAATATAACTGTGAACTGGGTGCAGGATGGCGAGGCTGCCTACGATGCTGTGTATGCTGTATGGCTATGATGTGCTGGTATTGGACTGGATGATGCCGCTTTTGAGCGGACTTGACCTTTGCAAGCGCCTGCGTGAAGAGGATTATCAGGGTAAAATATTGCTGCTGACGGCAAAGGATACATTGGCGGATAAGGTAGAGGGATTAAACAGCGGTGCGGACGACTATCTGGTAAAGCCTTTTGAGCTGGAGGAGCTGGTTGCACGTCTGAACGCTCTGTGCCGCCGCCAGGGACAGTATAGTGCGGAAAAGCTGCGTTACGGTGTTTATACGCTGGAAAGCTCCACTTATTGCCTGGCCTGCGGTGAACGCCGTGTGGAGCTGCGCCCGCGTGAATTCAAGCTGCTGGAGCTGCTTTTGCGCAACCGTGGGCAGGTTATGCCGCGTGCGGTGCTGCAGGACCGTATCTGGGGCATTGACAGCGATGTGACGGACAACAATCTTGATGTGCATATCCGTCTATTGCGTAAAAAAATTATGGAGCTGAACGGAGAAGAACTGATTAAGACGATGCGGGGCGTGGGCTATTATGTGGAATAAGCCTTTTGAAAAGCTGCGCCGACGCATGACCTGCTTATATGCAGCTATCTTCGGTGCTTTGATTTTGGTTATTGTGGCTGCTGCCTATACCTTTATCTGGTGGGAAATATTGGCACATGAAAAGGAAACCCTTGTTGCCCAAATTTACCATGAGGGCGAGGAATGGGTAGAATCTGAAGAGCCGCCCTGTTCTGAAGCAGCTGTCCGCAGCGGTAAGATGCTTGCTTACTTTGTGGATGCGGAGGGTACGAGGGTTATTTTGAACCAGCTTGGAACAGGTGAGGCAGGGCAGGAGCTAATGAGTCATAAAGATGATTGGCCGAAAGAGCTGAATACAGCGCGCCTTTTGCGGATGCATGGAGCAAACGGAGAGCGTTATCGTTATTTGGCTGCTGTTGCTCCTGTTAGTGATGCTGACAAAAGCTGGATTGTGCTGATGGCAAAAAAAGGCTAAGCCGATATATTACTACGTAGCTTATAAGTGCTTGCAATGTGTTATTGCAGGCACTTTTTATAATCTGCAGATATTCTGCAAGATAAAGAATAATTAAGTTTAAGATATTATGCTATAATAAGAAAATGATAATTAGACAGGAGGCGTAAGTATGCACAATAAAAATTCCGCGATGGCGTTTATCGTTCTGCTTGGTATCGTCAGCTTGTTCAGCGATATGACGCATGAAGCGGCGACAAGTATCAAGGGTGCGTATTTATTAATTTTAGGAGCGAGTGCTTCTACCATCGGTTTTATCTCCGGCGTAGGCGAGCTTTTGGGCTATGGCCTGCGTTATCTTTTTGGGCGTCTAGTAGATAAAACACATAACTACTGGGGCTTTATGATTTTAGGTTATGCCGTGGATGTTTTTGCGGTGCCGGCATTGGCGCTTGTGCATCGTGACGGCTGGATAGCAGCTTGTGTACTGCTCGTTGTTGAGCGCATCGGTAAGGCGATAAAAAAGCCTGCGAAGAATACTATTCTTTCCTTTGCGGCCTCGCAGGAGGGTGTCGGCAAAAGCTTTGCTATACAGGAAGCATTGGATCAGCTTGGCGCTTTTATCGGCCCCTTGCTGCTTTATGTAATAATGCTTTATAAAAATGGTGATGAATACGAGGTATATAATGCAGCCTTTGCTTTTCTGACTTTGCCGGCAGTCTGCACAATTGCTTTTTTACTGTTTGCTAAAATCCGTTTCCCAAATCCGGAAGCCTTTGAGCCGGAAGCTAAGGAGAACAAAAAGAATAGCTTTGTAGGCAAGAAAAGCTTTTATTTGTATCTTGCAGGTATCAGCTGTTTTGCTTTCGGCTTTGTAGATTTTCCGCTAGTGACTATGCATTTGGCAAAAAATAAGCTTTTTGATGACAGTATTTTGCCGTTGCTTTATTCCAGTGCGATGCTTGTGGATGCGGTGGCAGCGCTTTTCTTTGGCTGGCTGTTTGACAAAATGCGCACGAAGGCATTGGTTATTTCTACTGCGATTTCCGCGTTCTTTGCTGTGTTTGCTTTTGGTGCGACTTCGCCTGCTATGATTATGCTGGGTATTGCTTTGTGGGGTGTAGGCATGGGCGCTCAGGAATCAATTATGAAGGCAGCGGTTGCCACCATGACGAGCAAGGAGCATCGTGCCAGCAGCTATGGTGCATTTGAATTTTTCTTTGGCTTAGCGTGGTTTTTAGGCAGCTGGCTGTTGGGAGCTGTTTATGATTATTCATTGAATACCTTCATCATTGTTTCTGTTGCGGCACAGCTTATTGCTTTACCCTGTTATCTTTTAAGTGAGCGTAGCTTTGCTGATGAAAACGGCAGGTGATATGCTTCAAAAGTTACACTCCATTATGTATTCGTGTATACATAAAAAAATCTTAAAAAAAGGCTTGCGTTCTTCAAAAAGTGTGTTATAATAGCGTACATAAGTAAATAACGAGTGGATGATGTATATGGGAGAAGGCACTGCCTACCGAAGGAGCAAAACTCTCAGGTGCTTAATTTTAAGCAGGAACCGTATGCTGACACAACTCTGGAGAGTCCCTTAAATGGGCGCCGAAGGTGCAAAGATGTATTCTGAAATTCAGAAACGTCCTTATCTCTCAGGCCAGTGGACAGAGCAAAGCTTATGTGATGGCGCTATTGCCTATCATATGTCATTGACTTTTACCGGAGTATTTTTTGTATACTCCGGTTTTTTATTTGCTTATAAATAATTAATGGGAATTTAAAGGGAGATGTTTGAATCATGTTGGAAATTTTGAATGAAATTGATGCGTTTGTCTGGGGTCCGCCGCTTCTGGTACTTTTGGTTGGTACCGGTATTCTGCTGACCTTCCGTCTGAAGCTGCTGCAGGTTTTCAAGCTGCCGCAGGCTTTGGGCCTGATCTTCAGTGCCAAGAACGATGGCAGTGGTGACGTAAACAGCTTTAAAGCATTGTGTACCGCACTGGCTGCAACTGTCGGTACCGGTAACATCGTTGGTGTTGCAACTGCAATTAAAGCAGGTGGCCCGGGCGCTTTGTTCTGGATGTGGATGGCAGCCTTCTTCGGTATGGCAACCAAATATTCCGAATGTCTGCTGGCTGTAAAATATCGTACTGTCGATGCTAACGGCAATATTTCCGGTGGTCCGATGTACTACATTGAAAATGGTCTTGGCAAAAACTACAAACCGCTGGCTGTTATGTTTGCCGTATTCGGTGTTTTGTGCGCATACTTTGGTATCGGTACCTTTGCTCAGGTAAACTCCATTGTTGAAATTACCCAGATTTCTGCAGGTATTCCTGTTGTTTACACTGGTATTGCTCTGACTGTTGTTGTTGCTGCTGTAACCATCGGCGGTTTGAAATCCATCGCAACTGTTGCTGCAAAGGTAGTTCCTGCTATGGCTCTGCTGTACTTCCTGACTACTGTCGGTATCATGATTGTTTTTGCAGACCAGGTTCCTGCTGCAATCGCAGCTGTATTGAATTCTGCTTTCACTCCGACTGCTGCTCAAGGCGGTTTCCTTGGTGCAACCGTTATGCTGGCAATGCGCAGTGGTGTTGCCCGCGGCGTATTCTCCAACGAATCCGGCTTAGGTTCTGCTCCTATCGTAGCTGCTGCTGCTAAAACCAAATGGGCTGCAGAGCAAGGCTTGATTTCTATGACCGGTACTTTTATTGATACTATCATCATTTGTACTCTGACCGGCTTGTCCCTGGTTGTCAGCGGTGTATGGTGCGGACCTCTGAACGGTGCTGCAATGACTGAATCTGCCTTCACCATGGCGTTCCCTGCATTTGGCAGCATTCTGCTGTTGGTTGGCCTTGTACTCTTTGCTTTCACCACTATCCTTGGCTGGAACTACTACGGTGAACGTTGTGTAGAATATCTGATGGGCGTAAAGGCAATTCTGCCGTACCGCATCATTTTCATCTGCCTGATTGCCTGCGGTCCTTTCCTGAAGCTGGAAGAGATTTGGGTTTTGGCGGATATCGTTAATGGTCTGATGGCTATTCCTAACTTAATAGCTTTGATTGCTTTGTCCGGCGTAGTTGTTGCCGAAACCAAGGCTTATCAGAAGCATCTGGCTGAAGAAAAGAATAAATAAGTAAGCCTGATATTTCATTTTTATATAATAAAGCGGCGTTGTGCGACTCTCCCCAGAGTTCCCACAGCGCCGTTTTGTTATTAAAAAAAATCAATAAACATACTTTAGTTTACAGTTTTGCATGTATGCGTGTATACATTGCTGTAAGCTCTTGAATTTTGTTTAATATGTGTTATAATCAGATACATAAGTAAATAATGAGTGGATGAAGTACATAGGAGAAGGCAATGCCTACCGAAGGAGCAAAACTCTCAGGTGCTTATAAAAAGCAAGAACCGTGTACAGACACAACTCTGGAGAGTCCCTTGAATGGGCGCCGAAGGTGCAAAGATGTGCGTATACACATCCTTATCTCTCAGGCCAGTGGACGGAGCAAAACAACAATTATAGCATAGCTATCAGGGCCGCTGACAAACCGGAGTATCAGATAATCATACTCCGGCTTTTTATTTACTTAGGGAACTTTGAAAATGAGAGGGGAAATCATCATGTTGGAAACATTGAATGCAATTGATTCGTTTGTCTGGGGTCCGCCGCTACTGGTGCTGCTTGTAGGTACCGGCATTATGCTGACTATTCGTTTAGGTTTGCTGCAGGTATTGAAGCTGCCGCAGGCATTAAAGCTGATCTTCTGTGCCAAGAATGATGGTCACGGTGATGTAAACAGCTTTAAAGCTCTGTGTACTGCACTTGCTGCAACTGTTGGTACCGGTAACATTGTCGGTGTTGCTACCGCAATTAAGGCCGGTGGCCCCGGTGCATTGTTCTGGATGTGGCTGGCTGCTTTCTTCGGTATGGCAACCAAATATGCAGAATGCCTGCTGGCTGTAAAATATCGTACTGTCGATGCTAATGGCAATATCTCCGGCGGTCCGATGTATTACATCCAAAACGGCCTCGGCAAGCAATATAAACCATTGGCAATTATGTTCTGTGTCTTCGGTATCATGTGCGCATACTTCGGCGTAGGTACCTTTGCTCAGGTAAACTCCATTGTTGAGATTACCAAAATCTCTGTTGGTATCCCGGTTATCTACACCGGTATTGCTCTTACCGTATTGGTTGCTGCTGTAACCATCGGCGGTCTGAAATCTATCTCTAATGTTTCTTCTAAGGTTGTTCCCGGCATGGCAGTAATTTACTTCTTTACTACCTTGGGCATTTTAGTTAGCTTTGCGGACCAGGTTCCGGGCGCTATCGCACTGGTTATTGAAAGTGCCTTCACTACTACTGCTGCACAGGGCGGCTTCCTTGGTGCAACTGTTATGCTGGCGATGCGTAATGGTGTTGCCCGCGGCGTATTCTCCAACGAATCCGGCTTAGGCTCTGCTCCTATCGTAGCAGCTGCAGCAAAAACTCATTGGCCTGCTGAACAAGGTCTGGTTTCCATGACCGGTACCTTCATTGATACTATCATAATCTGCACCATGACCGGTTTGTCCTTGATTGTTACCGGCGTTTGGAACGGCGATCTCAACGGTGCTGCCATGACTAATGCAGCCTTCAGCTCTGCATTCCCTGCCTTTGGTACTTGGTTACTGTTGGTTGGCCTGGTGCTTTTCGCCTTCACTACTATCCTCGGCTGGAACTACTACGGCGAACGTTGCGTAGAATACCTGATGGGTGTTAAAGCAATTCTTCCGTACCGCATCGGCTTCATCATTCTCGTTGCCTGCGGCCCGTTCCTGAAACTGGAAGAAATCTGGGTTATGTCCGATATCGTTAACGGTCTAATGGCTCTGCCTAACCTGATTGCTCTGGTTGCACTTTCCGGCGTAGTTGTTGCTGAAACTAAGGCATATCAACAGCATCTCAAAGAAGAATCTGAGCTGGTTCCGGCAAAATTAGCCGAAGAAACCAATCATTAAGTTATCCCATTTAATTTAATATAGTGCAGCGGCACTGTGAGACTCTCCCCAGAGTTCCCACAGTGCCGCTTGCCTTTGCGCTTGCACAAAAGTTAGCGGTATGCTAAACTAGCCTTAGAGAGATTACTTACAATCTTTTAAATCAAATGTATCAGTAACCAACTACGTGTATATTTTTCGGTGTGCCGGTTGGTTTGTCGGTATCAGTAGATGAAAGGAAGTGCGCAATGAGCATTATCGGTAATATTATCTGGTTTTTATTTGGCGGTATTTTAGCAGGCATTATCTGGTATCTGGTAGGCCTGTTATGGTGTTTGACGATTATCGGTATTCCGGTAGGACTGCAGTGCTTTAAGCTGGGACGCTTGAGCTTCTTCCCCTTTGGCAAGGACGTAGTTTTGAGCGGTGAAACAACCTCATTGCTGTTAAATATTTTTTGGCTGATTTTTGGCGGTATCGAGCTGGCAATTACGCATGCGGTTTTTGCTGTAATTTTGTGCTGTACGATTATCGGCATTCCCTTCGGCATGCAGCATTTTAAGCTGGCTAAGCTGGCACTGCTGCCGTTTGGAGCACAGATTACGGATAAGTAATAATTAAATTTGAATGCAAGAGCAGTTCATGCAGGAATTTTATTCACGATTTCTTCAAAACTTTGCCCTTGCTATGTCACAGCATTATAGTATACTATGAGTGTAGCAAAAAGTTGCTACACCCTTCCCATCAAATTCATCATAAACAGCTTTCCTAAGAGAAACAGCCTGCAATATCCCCTGCAGGCTGTTTTCTCGTTTTCTAAAGCTCGTGTTGCTTTGTTGGCATTAAAATTGAACGTTTTGATTTATAAAAATAAGCCGTAAACGTGCTTTAGCGTTTATGGTTTACTTTTTTAGCATTATGGTTAACCTTGCAATAAAAGGAGGTTGACTAATCTTTTTATCACGTATATAATTAGTAAGTACACGAATTTATGATGGAGGCACTGTTGTGATTAGTATAAAGAATTTGAAGCATTACTATACAGATGCTGATGGCAATGAGGTAAGAGCACTGGATGGCGTAAGCCTGGAGATTAAGCAGGGCGAATTTGTTGCTGTTATCGGCGCTAACGGCAGCGGTAAATCTACGCTGGCACGTCATTTGAACGCTTTGCTGCTGCCGACAGACGGCACTGTGCTGGTAGATGGCATGGATACTGAAGATGAAAACAAAATGTGGGATATCCGCCAAAAGGTGGGCATGGTGTTCCAAAATCCCGATAACCAGATAGTTGCTGCGATTGTCGAAGAGGATGTGGCCTTCGGTCCGGAAAATATCGGCGTACCGGGACCGGAAATACCGCAGCGTGTAGCAGATTCATTAGCTGCTGTAGGCATGACGGAATATGCTAAGCATGCACCGCATCTTTTGAGCGGCGGCCAGAAGCAGCGTGTGGCTATAGCAGGTATTCTGGCGCTGCAGCCGGAATGCATTGTGCTGGACGAGCCTACAGCGATGCTCGACCCGCAGGGACGCAAGGAAATCGTGGGCACTGTACGTAAGCTCAATGAAGAAAAAAATATGACTATAGTTTATATTACGCATTACATGGTGGAAGCACTGGCTGCTGACCGCGTAGTTGTTATGGAAAAAGGTCATATCAGATTTATGGGTACTCCGCGTGAGGTTTTCAGCAGAGTGGATGAGCTGGAGGCCTTGGGACTGGAGGCTCCGCTGGCAGCGAAGGTAGCCAGCGAGCTGCGCAAAAGCGGTGTAAAGCTGCCGCAGGATATTATTACAGATGAGGAGCTGGCGCAGGCATTATGTCAATAAAACTTTCTAATATATATCATACATATTCCAAGGGCACGCCGTTTGAACGCCTGGCGCTCAATGACGTGTCGTTGGAGATTTCCAAAGGCGAAATAGTTGCCATTATAGGACACACCGGCAGCGGTAAATCTACCTTAGTACAGCATTTAAACGGCTTGCTGAAGCCGGATAAGGGCAGCGCAAGCATTGATGGCATTGATATTACTGCCAAGGGTGCGGAGGCCAAGACTGCACGCCAGCAGGTTGGCATGGTATTTCAGTATCCCGAGCATCAGCTGTTTGCGGAAACTGTTTTTGAGGATATCGCCTTCGGTCCGCGTAATAAAGGCTTTGCCGAGGATGAGGTAGAAAAGCAGGTGCGTGAAGCTATGGCCTTCGTCGGTCTGGATTATGATACCTATGCGCAGCGCTCTCCCTTTCAGCTGAGCGGCGGCCAGATGCGCCGTGTAGCTATTGCCGGCGTAGTTGCGATGAACCCTGATTATCTGGTTTTGGACGAGCCTTCCGCAGGCCTGGACCCGCGTAGCCGCAATGCAGTATTCAAGGAAATCATGTCGCTGCACAAGAGCCGTGGCATTGCTATTGTGCTGGTAACGCACAGCATGGAGGAGGCAGTAAAATATGCTGACCGCCTGCTTGTTATCAACGCCGGTAAGGTGCTGTTTGACGGTACTCCTGCTGATATTTTCAAGCAGCATGCCGATGAGCTGGTCAAGGTTGGCGTAGATGTGCCGCAGGTTTACAAGCTGGCGGATTTACTGCGCAAAAACGGCTTGGCAGTGAAAGAGAATATTAAAGACGATATGAGCCTGGTTAAGGCGATTAAGCAAGCAAAGGGGTGGAAATAATGCTGACAGATATAACCTTAGGACAATATTTCCCCGGTAACTCCTTTATCCACAAGCTTGATCCGCGTACTAAGCTGTTGGCTACCTTGATTTATATTATTGCTATTTTCTTTGCGGTAACGCCGTTGGCTTATGGCATTTTGACCGCCTTTGCCGCTGTGGTAATTCTTATTTCAAGAGTACCGTGGATGCTGGTCTTCAAATCATTGAAGCCTATCTGGATTATCGTTATTCTGACGATGCTGATTCATATGTTTACCGCTCCCGGTGAGCATATTGTCTTTACATGGAAGTTTTTGAGCGTAACTGCCGAAGGTATCGACATGGGCGTAAAGATGGCAGTTCGCCTGATTCTGCTGCTGCTGTTTTCTTCGGTGCTGACCTTTACGACATCGCCGATTGTACTGACTGACGGTATTGAAAATCTGCTGCGTCCGTTCAAAAAGCTGGGTGTTCCGGCGCATGAGCTGGCTATGATGATGACCATTGCTTTGCGCTTTATCCCTACATTATTGGATGAAACAGACCGCATTATGAAGGCGCAGACCTCTCGTGGCGCTGATTTTGCCAGCGGCAATATCTTCCAGAGAATGAAAAATATGCTGCCTTTGCTGGTGCCGCTGTTTATCAGTGCCTTCCGCCGTGCCGATGAACTGGCTGTTGCAATGGAAGCTCGCTGCTATCGCGGCGGCGAAGGACGTACGCGCATGCATGAGCTGGTATATGCCGGCCGTGATTACCTGGCCTTTGCTTTGATTATTATACTGGCAGTTGGCCTGGCAGTATTGCGCTGGGGGAATATATGCGTACAATAAAGCTGGTTGTAGCCTATGACGGCAGTGCCTATCACGGCTTTCAGAAGCAGAAAAACGTGCAGACGGTGCAAAATGTGCTGGAAGATGCATTGACTATGCTGTGTGGCGAGCCTGTAGTAACCGCAGGCAGCGGGCGCACGGATGCAGGAGTACACGCTTTGGCGCAGACGGTGACCTTTACTACGAATGGACGCATTCCCTGTGCTAATCTGGTGCGTGCGGCGGCAAGCCTGTTGCCGGAGGATATCGTGGTGGTGAGCGCCGAGGAGATGCCGGAAGGCTTCCATGCGCGCTTCAGCGCACAGTGGAAAACGTATCATTACAAGCTGCTTGTCAATGAGCACGTCAATCCCTTTATGGTGCGTTATGCCTGGCAGCTGCGTCAGCAGCTTGAGGTGAAGACCATGAACGAAGCGGCGGAGTTGCTGCTGGGAACGCATGATTTCGGTGCCTTCCGCAGCAGCGGCAGTGTAGATACTTCACCGATAAAAACAATTTATGCTGCCAAGTGGCAGCAGCATGGAGAAGAGATTCTTTTCCGCATCAGCGGTGACGGCTTTTTGTATCACATGGTACGCAACATAGTCTGGTCCCTGGTACAGGTGGGAATGGGCAAGCGCACGGTGCAGGATTTTGCCGCCGAGCTGACGGCACAGCGCTGTGAATTCCTGAACGAGCCTGCTCCGGCACAGGGGTTATACCTGGCAGAGGTAGGTTATCGGGAGTATCCGCAGCTTTAAGGGAAAAACTCTTGGAAAATGCTAAAATTTTAACAAAAATACTTGACTTAAACTCTTAAGTTGCGTATAATATATCTACGTGATTTTCCGCTTGATTTCACTAGCCCCGAAATACGGTGAGAAGATCGCAACGAACTGTATATTTGGAAAATATCTAGGAGGGACACAAGCGATGAAATCTTTTATGGCTAATCCGTCTAACATCGAACACAAATGGTACGTTGTTGACGCAGCTGATAAAACTCTGGGCCGCCTGGCTGCAGAGGTTGCAAAAGTCCTGCGCGGTAAACACAAACCGACCTTTACCCCGCACATGGACACCGGTGATCACGTAATCATTATCAATGCAGATAAGGTTGTTCTGACCGGCAAAAAACTGACTCACAAAATCTATTTCCGTCATTCCGGTTATCTCGGCGGCGACAGCTATGTAAAAGCTGGCGACATGCTGAAGAAAAACCCTGTAAGAATGGTAGAGCTCGCTGTTAAAGGCATGATTCCGCACAACAGCCTCGGCGCTCAAATTTTCTCCAAACTTCATGTATATGCTGGCAGCGAACATCCGCATGCAGCTCAAAAACCTGAAGTAATGGAAATCAACGTTAGATAATATCCGGGAGGGAACAAATAAATGGCAGTAGTTACTTATAACGCAACTGGTCGTCGTAAATCTTCTGTTGCTCGCGTTCGCCTGGTTCCGGGTGAAGGCAACATCGTTATCAACGACCGTGAATTGAACAAATACTTTGGTCTGAAAACCTTAGAGCTGATTGTTAACCAACCGCTCGAAGTTACCGAAACCAAAGGAAAATATGACGTACTCGTTAACGTAAACGGCGGCGGCATTTCCGGCCAAGCTGGTGCAATCCGTCACGGCATTGCTCGCGCTCTGCTGAAAGTTGACGCTGAATTCCGTCCTGCTCTGAAAAAAGCAGGCTTCCTGACTCGCGACCCGCGCGAAAAAGAACGTCGTAAATACGGCTTGAAGAAAGCTCGTAAAGCTAGCCAGTTCTCCAAACGTTAATTTTTGGTTTACTGTCAAGCACCAATCACAAACACAAATCGCACAAATTACTCCGCAACTGTTTTGGTTGCGGAGTTTTTGTATTTCCGGGCTATGCTGATTCGGATTGAAAATGTAATTTTAACTAAGCGCTTTGTTTCAGTAGTCGTAGTAAACGAAAATAGCACACCTCATAATGCTTTCGGTATTTCAAAGGAATTTACGGTTTATGAATATAAGTTGCCTCATCAAACAGTATAATCAGATATTTTGAAATTGTGCTTTGCTCAAATGTTAATAAGTTTACATAAAGAAATGCTCGTGGTTAAAATTATATAAAAATGTAATTTTTACTTGTCAAAAACCTATGAAACATATATACTATAACAAATCGGTCTATTTTCGGACTGAAATAGTATATATGTTTTGAAAGGGGTATTGTTTTGTTTACAAGTATGTTTTTTTATTTATTCATCTGCCTGTTGCTTTTTGGCATTGGTGATGTGTTGGGTGTTGCAACAAAAGCAAAGGTATCTGCTGTATTTGTCAGCCTGATGCTTTTCCTTGTTGGTTTTATGACAGGTGTTCTGCCGCCGGATATTATCAAGCTTGCCGGTCTTACTGACGTAGGCAAATGGTCTTTGATTTTCGTGGTATTCAGCATGGGTACCAGCCTGAATATTAAGCAGCTGATTGCTGAATGGCGTACAGTTGCTGTCGCTGTTTTATCCATGATTGTTTTGATTGTCGGCAGTGTTGTGCTGATTCCCGTAATCGGCTATCAGGAAACTATTGTCAGCATTCCTATTATCAACGGCGGTATCGTTGCTACTCAGATTATGACCAGCGCTGCTATGGATAAAGGCTTTGCTATGGCTGCTGCTTTGGGTACTGTGCTGTACGCTGTACAAAAATTCTTTGGTACTCCTGTTGCTTCTTACTTTGGCCTGCGTGCGGCCAAGGAAGCTTTGGCGGAATTCCGTAGTACCGGTGTTAATCCTTATGCACCGAAGGAAGAGGTGCATGGCGGTGCAGCTCCTAAAGAAACCTTCTTTGAAAAACACAAAAAATTCTATGGTCCTTTTGCTTCTCTGACTATCGCAGCCTTCTTCAGTTGGCTGGCATTCGTTATCGGAAAATATACCGGTCTGAGCGCTACTATCTGGGCTTTGATTTTAGGTGCCGCAATGGGCAGCACCGGCCTTGTTCCGCCGAAAATCCTGGATCATGCAAAATCCTCCGGTATTTTCAACGTTGGTGTATTTGCGGTAATTATTCCTTCTCTGGCAAAAATTAAAGTCAGTGATTTGCTTGTATTGAGCTTTAATACCATTATGGTATTTATCGTGGTATTTGCTGTACTTTTCCTGTTCTTCTATATTCTGCCGCTGTGGAAAATCCTGGGCAACAGAAACCTGGCTATGGGTGTAGCTGTAATGCAGCTTTTGGGCTTCCCGGCCACCTATCTGGTAGCAAACGAAATTGCGATTGCTACAGGTGAAACGGAAGAGGAAAGGCAGGTTGTAAACGATGCCATTATGCCGAAATATCTTGTAGGCGGTTTTGCTACCGTTACTACCTTCTCGGTAATTACTGCCGGTATTTTAGAGAAATTCTTGTAAGTTGGTAAAGGAGAATAGCAATGAAATTTGATGCACAAAATTATCCGTATGCTTCTAAACGTAGTGTTGTTTATGCTAAAAACGGTATGGTATGCGTAGGTAATCCTACCGCTGCTTCCGCAGGCCTGCAAACCTTGCTTAAGGGCGGTAATGCAATTGATGCCGCTATTACTGTTGCAACCTGTCAGCCTGTAGTTGAGCCTACCGGCAATGGCCTGGGCAGTGACTGCTTTGCACTTATCTGGTATAAGGGTAAGCTGTATGGCATTAACGGCAGCGGTCCGGCTCCGATGGCTGCTTCTATCGCAGCTTTGAAGGAACGTGGCTTTGATAAAATTCCTCCCTATGGTGTTGAGCCGATTAACGTTCCGGGTGCTGTAGGCGCATGGATGGAAATTCATAAAAAGTTTGGCAAGCTGCCTATCAAAACTGTTATGGAACCCTCCATCAACTATGCGGAAAACGGCTATCCTGTTTCTCCGAACATGAGCCGTCTGTGGGAAGAGGCTGACGGCTTCTATACTAAATATAAAGACAGACCGGAATTCAAAGGCTGGTTTGATACCTTTGAGCCTAACGGTCATTGGCTGCAGCCGGGCGAAGTATTTAAGAATCCTGACATTGCTAAAAGCCTGCGCCTGATTGCCGAAACCTATGGTGATGCTTTCTATAAAGGTGAGCTGGCAGATAAGATTGATGCCTTTATGCAAGAACATAACGGCTTCCTGCGCAAGAGCGACCTTGAAGCCTACAAACCGGAATGGGTTGAACCGCTGAGCGTTAACTATCGCGGCTACGATATCTGGGAGCTGCCTCCTAACGGTCATGGTATTACTGTACTTATGGCGCTGAATATTCTCAAGGGCTATAACTTTACCGAACGCGATACCGTAGAAACAATGCACAAGCAAATCGAAGCTATGAAGCTGAGCTTTGTTGATACTAAAGAGTATGTTGCCGAGCCTTCCTACATGAAGGTTACTGCCGAGCAGCTTTTGAGTGAGCGCTATGCCGCAGACCGCCGTGCTCTGATTAATGATAAAGCGCTGGAGCCGGTTGTAGGTGACCCGCGTTATAGCAGCACTGTTTACTTCTGCACTGCTGATGCCGAAGGTAATATGGTCAGCATGATTCAGAGCAACTATCGTGGCTTCGGCAGCGGTATCGTTGTACCAGGTACTTCTATTTCCTTTAATGACCGTGCCGAGAACTTCTCCTTTGATGAAAATCATCCGAATGCTTTGCAGGGTGGCAAGCGTCCGTACCACACCATTATTCCTGCCTTCATGACCAAAGATGGTCAGGCTGTGAGTGCCTTTGGTATTATGGGTGGCTTTATGCAGCCGCAGGCTCATGTTCAGGTTGCTATGAACATGATTGATTTCGGCCTGAATCCGCAGCAGGCACTGGATGCTCCAAGATGGCAATGGATTGGCGGTAAAACTGTAGAGGTGGAGCAGGATACTCCTAACCACATTATCCGTCAGCTGCAGCGTATGGGCCATAACGTTGTGGTTCAGCCGGACCCGTATCATATGGGCCGCGGACAGATTATTATCCGTGATGAGGATGGCGTGCTGTGCGGTGCAACCGAAAAGCGTACAGACGGACAGATAGCCTGCTTCTGATTTAACAGCAGCTTAATAAAAACTATTTCCCCGGTATTGCGTATCTGCGCGATATCGGGGATTTTTGCAATGCTGAAGAAGTTAAGCCTGCCGATATCTGTGGTAAAAGAAGCAGCTCTTTAAATTTTGCAATATCTTTGTGAAAAACAAAAATAAAAAAAGGATTTTGGATATACTTGCAAGAATTAATAATAGTTACGAAGCTGTGTGAAGGAGTGAAAGCAAATGATAGTAGGCATAGGCTGTGATATTATCGAAATAGAACGTATTGCCCGGGCAATAAAGAGCGAATCTTTTATCCGGCGAGTGTTTACTGCTGAGGAAGCTGCCTATTGTCAAAGAAGAGGAAAGCAGGCGGCAGCAAGCTTTGCAGCACGCTTTGCTGCTAAGGAAGCAGTGCTGAAAGCATTGGGAACTGGTCTGCGGGAAGGCTCCTTGCAGGAAATAGCCGTAGACAACGATGGGCTGGGCAAGCCTTTAGTACAGCTTAGCGGTCACTTTGCGATGCTGGCAAAACAGCTTGGAGTAAAAAATATACAAATCAGCTTAAGCCATAGCAGAGAACTTGCTACGGCGTATGTAATAATGGAGGATGGAAAATGAAATTAGTAAACGTACAGGAAATGAAACAGCTTGATCAACTGGCGACAGCGGAATATGCTGTACCGGGAATCTTATTGATGGATAATGCAGCGCAGGCTGTTGCCGATGCTGTTAATGATAGCTTGGATGAGCTGGATGGCGAAAGCGTAGTTGTTTTTTGCGGTGGCGGCAATAATGGCGGTGATGGCTTCGGTGCTGCCCGTTGGCTGCAAAATTACGGTGCGAGAGTGCGCGTTTTTGTTGTGGGCAAGGCGCTTGATGCTGTGACAGGTGATGCTGCGGCAGAGCTTGCAATGCTGCAAAAAACTGATGCTAAGGTAGAGGCTATTGCCGGCGAGGATGACTGGGTAGTAGCAGAGCTGGCTGCCGCAAAGGCTGATATTTTGGTTGATGCTTTAGCAGGAACCGGCTTTCATGGCGAGCTTGAGGGCGATTTGCTGCGTGCCAGCAGACTGATGAATGACAGCGAAAAATATATTGTAGCAGTTGACGTACCGACAGGTGTTAATGCAGACAATGGTGCTGTTTCTGAAAATGCTGTACGTGCGGATAAAACCGTGACGATGGCTTTGTTAAAAACCGGTCTTTTGCTCTATCCAGGCCGTGAGTATTGCGGTGATATTGAGCTGGCAGATATCGGTATGCCTGCAAAAATGGTAGAGGAATGTGGCAGCAAAAAATATCGTCTGACAGACGATATTGTGCGTGAGCTGCTGCCGCTGCGTAAAGCTGATGCGCATAAGGGCGATGCAGGACGTGCTGTTATCTGTGCCGGCAGCCCCGGCTTCACCGGTGCCGCTGCTTTGAGCAGCTATGCCGCAGTTAAGGCTGGTGCAGGCCTTGTAGCGCTTTATACTCCGCTCAGCAGCCGTGATGTGCTGGCAGGCAAGCTCACGGAGGTTATGGTACACGGACTGCTGGAGCGCATGCCTGGCATTCTTGGCGGCGGTGCAACGGGCGATGTAGTTAAAAATGCTAATGCTGCCGATGTACTGGCAATCGGCCCCGGCTTGGGTACAAGCGAAAGTACGCAGCAGGTGGTGCGTGATATTCTGCTGCAGGTGCAGGTACCTGTTGTTATTGACGCGGATGCATTGACAGCATTACAGGGACATACAGAAATTCTTACACAGATGCAGGCTGCAAAGGTGCTGACTCCGCATCCCGGTGAGATGGCACGTCTTATCGGCAAGGAAATCAGTGAAATTAATGCTGACCGTATCAATATTGCCGCACAATATGCTCAGGAATGGAATGCTGTGCTGGTGCTCAAGGGAGCGCCGACCGTTATTGCCTGCCCGGACGGCACTGTTTATGTAAACAGCACCGGCTCCAGTGCTTTGGCTACAGGTGGCAGCGGTGATGTGCTGACAGGTATCATTGCCGGTCTGGCAGCGCAGGAGATTACTCTGCAGGAGGCTGCTGTGTGTGGTGTTTACCTGCACGGAAAGGCTGCGGATATCAGCGGTATTGATATCGGGCTGGCAGCAGGTGAGCTGGCGCAGTTTTTGCCGGAGGCTCGCTGTGAGGTTTTGAAGGGTAATTAATGCTTTACCGGTAATTTTGTTTACAGACTTCTGTAATTAGTGTTAAAATAAATTGTTGAAGTAAAATCTTCGGTAAGAGTGTGTAAGTTTGCGAGGTGGAACTATTGCGCAAGATTTTCCTGCTGACGCTGCTGGCCTGCTGTATGCTTTTAGGCGCGGTTGCTCAGGCGGCGCAGATAACAGATGTAAAATGGGGTGTCAATAAAGCAGACGTTCTGCGTATTGTTGTTGATGTAACGGATACTGCAGGCTATGCTGTTGATATGGAAGGCGATACGCTGAATCTGACGGTGAATGCTGATAAGGGAGCGCAGGTGCCGCATAGTAAGGCTGTAAAAAGCTCTTTGGCTGATTCCTTGAAAATTGTGGATAAAGGCAGCTATACGGTGGTGCGTGTACCGCTGAAACAGCGCCTGCTGGAAAAAAGCTATAAGGCTTTCGTCTTAAAGAAGGATCCTGCAACAGGCCGTCCCTTCCGTGTAGTGCTTGATGTTACGCCGCGCCAGGCTTCCTACAGCGGTTCCGGTGCTGCAACCACCGTTGTAAGCAACAGACCGGTAGTAAGCAACCGTCCGACAAAAAATAATAGCAGTATCAAGAAAAATACCGTTATAAAAACAAGTACCGCAGCGGATAAGAAAGCGGATAAAAAGAAGAGCAGCAGTAAAAAGAAAAACGATAATAAGAAAAATACTGCTGCTGCCAAAACAGAAACAACAGTAAATAAACCGGTTAATAAATCTGATACTGATAAGCTTGCGGTAATCAAAGGAAACGGTAGGTTCCGCACAAGCGGCGGTCTTGACGGTAAAATTATTACCTTAGATGCAGGCCATGGCGGCAGTGATCCGGGCGCTATCGGCAGTGATGGTACCAAAGAAAAAAATATCACCCTGGCTATTACAAAAATAGTTAAGGAAATTCTGGAAGATAAGGGTGCCAAGGTTTATATGACGCGCACCACCGATGTTGATGTGTTTGGACCTAATGCCAGTGATGCAGAGGAACTGCAGGCACGTGTAAACGTAGGCGAAAAATATAATTCGGATATGTTCGTCAGCCTGCATATTAATTCTTCGGTCAATAAAAATGTTGGTGGTTTTTCTACATACTACTATCCGAAAACCGATAATGATTTGCGCTTAGCCCAAAATATCCAAAATAAGCTGGCAGCTAATTTTGGTGTAGATGATTTGGGTGTACGTCAGGCAAACTTTTATGTTATCAAGCGTATCAGTATGCCGGCAGTTTTAGTAGAAATGTGCTTCATCAGCAATGAAAAGGAGCTGACCTTGATGAAGGGACAATGGTTCCAAAAGAAGACGGCTCGTCTGATTGCTGAAGGCATTGAAAAATATTTTGCATAATACGGAGGCGGCAAGAATGAGAAAGCTAATTTTATTGATGCTGCTTTTGTGTGCAGTAATAGCAAGCGGTTGCAGTGAAAATGTTCCGCCGAAAGAGGATGCTAAGAATGCGGCAACTGCTGCAGTGCAGGAAAAAAAGGATATCAGCTTTATTGTTTATCGTGCAGCTTCCGATGGCAGCGAAAAGCTGTTACCGGAAAAAATTACGATGAAGGATAACGGCAAAAGTTTGCCGGAAAATGCTTTGACTGCTTTGGTGACTACTAAGCCGCAGGACGCGAAGATGGATGATGTTGTACCTATCGGTACTAAGGTGCGCAGTCTTAAAATTGAGCAGGACGGCACTGCCTATGCTGATTTTACGCGCGAGCTGGCAAAGAAGGGACAAGGATCCTATGGTGAGATGATGCTTTGCTACGCTATTACCAATACCTTGACAGAGTTTCCGGAAATTAAACGGGTACAGATTCTGATAGAAGGTAAAAAGGCTATTACCTTGAGTGGTCATATGGATATTGAGGATCCGCTGACGCGTAATACAACTTTATTGTAAAAAACAAAGAAGCGGTACTGGTAAGTCTGGTGCCGCTTTTTCAAATTATTGATTACTATGGCAAGTGTTTTTGCCAAATGTGAGGAGAGTTGGTTATGGAAATTTATTTGCAGGACAGCGCTGCAACCGAAGCCTTGGGAAGGCTTTTGGGCAAGCATGCAGCAAGCGGTGACGTTTTCTGCCTGAGCGGTGACCTGGGCGCAGGCAAAACACTGCTCAGCCGTGGTGTTGCTGTGGCCTTGGGTGCTGAGGCTGAGGATGTCAACAGTCCTACCTTTGCTATCATGAATGTTTATCAGGGGCGTGAGCTGGAAATAAGACATTTTGATTTATATCGCCTCAACCGTCCGGAGGAGCTGGAGGACATCGGCTTTGAGGAATATGCCGGAGGCGATGGAGTAACATTGATTGAATGGGCTGAGCTGTTTAAGGAGGAGCTGCCGGAGGCATATCTGCAGATTACTTTGCTGCATGATGGTGAAGGCCGTCGTGCTGTGCTGCAGGCTCAGGGTGAAAGATATGAAAAACTGCTGCGGGAGGTAGAAGAAGATGCTGACTTTGGCAATTGATACGGCCACCAAGGTGTGCACGATTGCATTATGCCGTGATAAGGAAATTTTAGCTGAATATACGATAAATATGGGGATGACACACAGCGAAGGCTTGCTGCCGCAATTAGACCAGCTGCTGCAGCGTACCGGTGTACAAAAGCAGGATATTGAGCTTTTGGCTGTCAGCATGGGACCTGGTTCCTTTACCGGCCTGCGTATCGGTTTGGCAACGGCAGAGGCTATGGCCTACAGCTGGCAGTGCTGTCTACACGGAGTTGATACTTTAAAGGCTATGGCTTATAATATTCAGCTTGAAGGCAGGGTGCTGTCACCGGTGCTGGATGCGCAAAAGGGCAATTTTTATCAGGCCTTATATGAATGGCGCAATGGTGAGCTTGTAGAGCTGGCACCTGTTGAGGTTGTCAGTGCGGAAAAAGCATTAGAAAGAATTGCGTTGCAGGGAACCCCTGCGTTGCTTTTGGGCGAGTGCACCAAGCTTGTGGAAAACGGTCTGCCTGATTTTATCAGCGTGGCACCCGAAGCATTGCGTATGCCTAAAGGCAGCTCTGCTGCTTTGGCTGCCTTGGCAGAATTTGATGCGGAAAACGATAAGAAAATTTTTGGCCTGGAGCCATACTATATCAGAAGATCGGAGGCTGAGGAATTGTGGGAGAAGAAGCACAAGCAACAATAAGCTTCAGAGCAATGACGGAAGCGGATATTCCGGCTTTAGTTGCCATAGAGGCACAATCCTTTTATGATGCCTGGAATGAAAATATGCTGCGTAATGAAATAGCGAATGAGCTGACTACCTATCTGGTTATGGAATATGCCGGCAAGCTTGTCGGTTATGCAGGCTTTTGGCTGGTGGCAGGCGAAGCGCAGATTACCCGTGTTGCTGTCGCGGATGAAGAACGCGGCCAAGGCTATGGCACGCGTCTGACGGCAGCCTTGGTCAACAAGGCTTGGGAGCTTGGCGCTACAGCGATGACGCTGGAGGTGCGCGAAGGCAATATTGCTGCCCAAAAGGTTTATCTGACCTGCGGCTTTGCCAGCGAGGGCATTCGTCCGAATTATTACGAAGACAATCATGAAAATGCAGTTATAATGTGGCTGTATAAAGAAGGAGCAGGCCATGAATAAAGAGCAGAAGGATGTATATATTTTAGGTATTGAAAGCAGCTGTGATGAAACTGCGGCTGCCGTAGTAAAGAACGGGCGTGAGGTGCTGAGCAACATTATCTCCTCCCAAATCGTTATTCACCGTAAATTCGGCGGCGTAGTGCCGGAAATTGCTTCGCGTAAGCATATAGAAAATATTATGCCTGTTATTGATGAGGCTTTATCTCAGGCTGGCGTCGGCATGGAGCAGATAGATGCTGTTGCCGTTACCTACGGACCTGGTCTGGTCGGCGCGCTGCTGGTCGGTCTTTCGGCTGCCAAGGCGCTGGCCTGGGCAACGGATAAACCGTTGATAGGTGTCAACCATCTTGAAGGCCACGTATTTGCCAACTTTTTGGCAGACAGTGAGCTGAAGCCGCCGTTCATGGCGCTGGTTGTCAGCGGCGGACACACGGCATTGCTGAAGGTTACCGGCTATAACAGCTTTGAGCTTTTGGGACAGACACGTGATGATGCGGCAGGCGAAGCCTTCGATAAGATTGCACGCGTTATGGGTCTGCCTTATCCCGGCGGTCCGGAAATAGAGCGTCTGGCATTGGGCGGCAATGACCATGCTATTGATTTTCCGGTAGCACGTCTGGATAAGCCTTATGAATTCAGCTTCAGTGGTCTAAAATCTGCCGTAATCAATTATCTGCACAATCAGCAGCAGGCAGGACGTGAGGTGAACCGCAGCGATGTTGCGGCATCCTTCCAGAGAGCTGTTGTTGATGCATTGGTTAAGGAAGCGGTGCATGCAATGCAGCATACAGGCTACAATAAAATTGTGCTGGCCGGCGGCGTTTCTGCCAATAAAACTTTGCAAAACACACTGGCAAAGGCTATGGAGGAGATTGGTGCCCAGCTGGTGCATCCGACGCCGATTTTGTGTACCGATAATGCTGTAATGATTGCCTGCCGCGGTTATTTTATGTATCAGGCCGGTAGCTTCAGTCCATTGGATTTGAACGCTAATCCATCATTGAAATTAGGCTAAACAAGTGTCTTTTATAGTGCATAAGCCTGTGGATATTGTGGATAAACGGGCAATATCCACATATAAGCGCATTGCTGGTGTGGAAAAGCCTGTGGATATAGTGGATAAAATAGTGGATTAATCAGATAAAGCTGTGGAAAGGACAACAGCAGGAAGAAGAGGGGAAACATGCTGAGCAATTTAACAGCAGAACAAAGAAACAGTTTACAAGCTATGCCACAGGTACTCGGTCTGGCGGCAGATATAGCACATGCTGCTGTGACGATTTATCTGCCGGGAGAGAATAAAAAGTTTTTTAATGTTTATAAGCAGGAGCAGCCGATGACACAGGTCGGAAATGTGCGCCCGGATATGACTGGCCGACGTGTACGTGCGGTTGAAGAGCCGCTCGTTGCGCGTGTGCTGCAGAAAAACGTGCCTGTTAACGGCAAGCGTGAATGGGCTTTGGGCATGTTCAACAGTCTGAAGGTTTTTCCGTTGCGTGACAGCCGCGGACATTGCTACGGTGCCGTCAGCTTTGAAAGTGCTGCTCCCGATGATATTATTATTGCTCAGTCGCTGGAGCTTTTGTGTAATCTGCGGCAGGATGTGAGCAATAACAGCAACTATCGGCGACTGCTGCCTTCCGACGGCATTATGGTGGTGGATGCCAACAGAGTGATTATCGCTGCTAACAACCGTGCACGTCATATGTTTGATGTTATGGATATTTCTCATCTTGTCGGCTGTCGTACTAATGATGTTGCTATCAACTGGCCGTTGGTCGGGATGGTTATGGAAACAGGCACGGCGGAAAGCAAGGAATTTACGATGCATGGCATTTTGCTTTCCATACGTATTCTGCCGGTAATTCCCAGGCCTAAGGCCGGTTGTGCTATTGTCATTTTGCAGGATATTACCGAGCTGCGCAAAAAGGACGAGGAGCTGCTGATAAAATCTGTGGTAATTAAAGAGATTCATCACCGTGTAAAGAACAATTTGCAGACCATCGCCAGTCTGTTGCGCCTGCAGGAGCGTCGCGCGCAGTGTGAAGAAACCAAAATAGTTTTGCGTGACTGCGTCAACAGAGTCAACAGCATTGCTATTGTGCATGAGTATCTTTCGCAGCAGGATACCGGTCTGATAGATGTCGGTAAGGTGGCCAAGGGAATTTATCAGGCAATTATCAGCAGTATGCTGCATCCGGAATTTATCCTGCATGCCGATTTTAAAGCAGATCCTGTACAGCTGCCGTCTGATAAGGCAACAAGCATCGCTTTGATTCTCAACGAATTATTGCAGAATACTATAGAACATGCTTACGAAGGACGTATGAGCGGCAGCCTTAAGGTGCGCTTTGCGGAAGAAAGCAAGCGTTATGTTTTATCGATTGCCGATGACGGTGTAGGTCTTCCGGAAGGATTTTCTTTAAACAGCAGCCGTCAAAGCTTAGGATTGAAAATTATCAAGACTATGGCGGAAGCAGACCTGCAGGGAAGCTTTAGCTTGACGAATCGTGATGATGGCGGTACACTTGCTTTAGTAACAATTCCAAAGGGGGGACTGGAAGATGTTAAATAAACTGAGAATATTATTGGCAGATGACGAAGCTATTTTGCGTCTTGATTTACGCGAAATGCTGGCAGATGCCGGTCATGACATAGTAGGCGAGGCTGCCAACGGACAGGAAGCAGTAAAGCTTGCTGCGGAATTGAAGCCTGATTTTATTATTATGGATGTTAAAATGCCGATTATGGATGGCATTACGGCGGCAAAAATTATTGCTGCCGATAATATTGCGCCGGTATTGCTGCTTACAGCTTACAGTCAGCAGGATATTGTTGAGCAGGCATCGGATGCAGGCGTTATTGCTTATCTGGTTAAGCCTGTACGTGAGGAACAGCTTTTTCCGGCGATGGAGATTGCGGCCAAACGCTTTCAGGAAATGCATAAGCTTAATTTGGAGCTTGATAAGCTGAAGGAAAGCCTGGAGACACGTAAGCTGCTGGATCGTGCCAAGGGTATCCTCATGGCAGCGCACGGAATGACGGAGCAGGAAGCATACCGTAAGATGCAGCAGTTCAGTATGGCCAAACGCATCAGTCTGAAGGAGCTGGCGGAAAGCATTATTGCAGCTGCGGCCAAAAGACAACAATAGGCTGAAAGGGCAGTGTAAACTGCTCTTTTTTTGTGCTCAAGCAAAAATTTGGGCCTGCGAAGCAAAAAAATGGAGTGCTGAAGCCGATTTTTGAGGACGTGAAACAGAAATTGCGACAAATTTGTAAAAAACAGCGAAAAAGTACTTGCAATTTTTCCTAATATGGATATAATAAGAATTGTGGTTAGCACTCAGAGTAAATGAGTGCTAATAACCAAGAAGCAAATTACTCTCACGTAAGTAAGAATACTCGAAAGGGGTTATAAAAATGTTAAAACCATTAGCTGATCACGTAATTGTAGAGGTTGTAGAAGTAGAAGAAAAAACTGCCAGCGGCATTTTCCTGCCGGATACCGCAGTAAAAGAAAAACCGCAACAGGGCAAGGTTCTGGCTGTAGGCAGAGGCAAATACAGCGACAACGGCACTCTGATTAAACCCGAAGTAAAAGTTGGCGATGAAGTTATCTTCGCAAAATACAGCGGAACTCCTGTTAAACATCAAGGTAAGGATTACCTGATTCTCAGCGAACGCGATATATTAGCAACAATCGAAAAATAAGATAAAAACTGTAATTAATTTGTAATTGAATTTTCAAAGGAGCGATATAAAATGGCTAAACAAATTCTGTTTAATGAAGAAGCTCGTCGTAGCCTGGAGCGTGGCGTAAATGCTCTGGCTGACGCTGTTAAAGTAACCCTCGGTCCTAAAGGCCGTAATGTTGTACTGGAAAAGAAATTCGGCGCACCGACTATCACCAATGACGGTGTAACCATTGCCCGCGACATCGAACTGGAAGATCCGTTTGAAAACATGGGCGCACAGCTGGTTAAAGAAGTATCCATCAAAACCAACGATGTTGCTGGCGACGGCACCACCACTGCTACCGTTCTGGCACAGGCTATGATTAACGAAGGCATGCGCAACGTTGCTGCCGGCGCTAACCCGATGGTTCTGAAAAAAGGTATCAAAAAAGCAGTTGACGTACTGGTTGACGAACTGAAAAATGTTTCCCAAAAGGTTGAAACCAAGGCTGCAAAAGCACAAGTTGCTTCCATCTCCGCAGCTGACGATGAAATCGGTAACCTGATTGCCGATGCTATGGAAAAAGTTGGCGACGACGGTGTTATCACTGTTGAAGAATCCAAGACCATGGAAACTCATCTGGAAACCGTTGAAGGCATGCAGTTCGACCGTGGCTACATTTCCCCGTATATGGCAACCGATGCTGATAAAATGGAAGCTGTACTGAGCAATCCGTACGTATTCATTACTGATAGAAAAATCACCATGATTGCCGACATTATGCCGGTTCTGGAAAAAGTTGTTCAAAACGGCGGCGAACTCTTAATCATCGCTGAAGATGTTGAAGGCGAAGCACTGGCAACCCTGGTTGTTAACAAACTGCGTGGCACCTTCAAGGCTGTTGCTGTTAAAGCTCCTGGCTTCGGCGACCGTCGTAAAGCAATGCTGCAGGATATCGCTACTCTGACCGGTGCAACCGTTATCAGTGAAGAAGTTGGCCGTAAACTGGACAGCGCAAGCATGGCAGACCTTGGCCGCGCAGGTCAGGTTCGTGTAACCAAAGAATTGACTACTATCGTTGATGGCCTGGGTGATAAAGATGCTATTGCTGCACGTGTTGCTCAAATCCGTGCACAAATTCCGGAAACCACTTCTGATTTCGATAAAGAAAAACTGCAAGAACGTCTGGCTAAACTGGCCGGTGGCGTAGCTGTTATCAAAGTCGGTGCTGCTACCGAAGTTGAGCTGAAAGATAAAAAACTGCGCATTGAAGATGCTCTGAACGCTACCCGCGCTGCTGTTGCCGAAGGTATTGTTGCCGGCGGCGGTACTGCTCTGCTGCAAGTACAGCCTGCTCTGGCAAAAATAAAAGCTACCGGCGATGAGAAGACCGGCGTAGAAATCGTTAAACGCGCTATTGAAGAGCCTGTTCGTCAAATCGCTTACAACGCTGGCCTGGAAGGCGCTGTTATCGTTGATACCATTAAACGCAGCCGCAAAGGCTATGGCTTCAACGCTCTGACCGAAGAGTATGTTGACATGATCGAAGCAGGTATCGTTGACCCGACTAAGGTTACCAGAAGCGCACTGCAGAATGCTGCAAGCATCGCTTCTATGGTTCTGACTACTGAATCCATCGTAGCTGACAAACCTGCTAAAGAAGGCGCTGCTATGCCGGCAATGCCTCCGATGGGCGGCGGCATGCCCGGTATGATGTAAGCTGCAGACCGGATGTCAAAACTGTATAATATAGCTTGAGTAGGCTATAGATAGCACACCCTGTTACTGATTTGGTAGCAGGGTGTGCTTTTTTGTTACAAAAAAGCTAATGTGAAAAATTTTCTAGGTATTAGTGTAGTCTAATTATGTTTTTTTGCTGGCAAATATGCTATAATAATTTCATTCTATAGACAGAAGGAGCTGTTGATAATGGGTGAAGCTGCAGCCGAAAAAGATTTTTACTGGAAGCTGTTCAAATCAACCTTTATAATTAGTGCCTTTACTATCGGCGGCGGTTTTGTAATCATTCCGCTGCTGAAGGCCAAATTTGTTGACGAGTATAAATGGATGGATGATAAGGAAGCGCTGAACCTTGTGGCGATTGCGCAGTCTGCGCCGGGTGTTGTGGCAGCCAATGCGGCAATCAGCATGGGCTACAAGCTTGGCGGTATCCGCGGTACGCTTACTGCTTTGCTGGCAACTATTCTGCCGCCGCTGATTACCCTGAGCGCTATTTCCTACGCTTATGATGCCTTTGCACATAACCAGTACATTCAGCTTGTTTTGAAGGGCATGCAGTGCGGCGCGACGGCTATTATCATCAATGTAGCGATTGACCTGCTCAAAAAGGAGCTGAAGAAAAAATTGGCACTGCCGCTTTTGATTATTGTCGGTACCTTCATTGCCAATTATTTCTTTAATATAAATCTGATGTATGCAGTCGTTGTGGATGCTATTATCGGCTTCTTCCTGCTGCGTGACAAAAAGTACGCGTAAGGAGGTAGCGAGATGTATATTTATTGGGAGCTTTTCTGGAGCTTTGTCAAGGTTGGTGCCTTTTGCGTCGGCGGCGGTTATGCTTCGATGCCGTTGATTCAGGCGGAGGTTATTGAAAATCATGCTTGGATGACTATGCCGCAGTTTATTGATATTTTTACAATTTCGCAGATGACACCGGGTCCTATCGGTATCAATGCAGCGACGTTCGTCGGTACAAAGGTTGCAGGCTTGCCCGGTGCTATTGCTGCAACTGTGGGTTTTGTTTTTCCGTCGGTGTTCATTGTACTGGCACTCGCAAAATTATTCTTTAAATATGGCGATATCGGTCCGATTCGCGGTATTCTGAACGGCCTGCGTCCTGCGGTTGTGGCACTCATCTGCTCTGCCGGATTGAGCTTTGTAATGCTGGCGCTGTGGAATACGGAAACACTGCCGAAGGATTTTACCAAGGTGGATTTGCTTGGCTGTATCGTGCTGCCGATTTCCCTGTGGTGTATCCGTCATAAGGTAAGCGTTATCCGTACACTGTGCATGAGCGGTGTTTTGGGCTTGATTTTGGGTATTGCGGGTATTCGCTGATAATTAATGTAATAGCGCGCTGCGCTGTGAGCTTCGGCTTGCGGCATGGCGTGCTTTTTGTTATATTGAAGTTAACTTATGCAAATTAACGGTTGACGCAAGCGGAATTCTGCTATATAATAGATACAGTTAACCAACGAATAACTTCAGTTAACTACTAAGGTTAGGGATGTGAATTACAATGCAAAAGATTATTGCACTGGCCGAGAAGGTTTTGAACGGTCAGGATATTACTAAAGAAGAAGCTGAATTTTTGATTAACGTGAGCGATGATGACACCATGCTGCTTTTGGCCATGGCTGACAAGATTCGCCAAAAATATGCCGGCGATGCTGTTGATTGCTGTGCAATCATCAACGGCCGCAGCGGTAAATGCAGCGAGAACTGCAAGTTCTGCGCACAATCCGCACATTATCATACCGGTGTTAAGGAATACGGTCTGCTGAGCGAAGAGGAAATCTTCAATGCAGCAAAAAAAGCTAAGGAAGCAGGCGCTGTGCGCTTCTCCATCGTTACCAGCGGTCGCGGACAGAGCAAGGCCGATGACTTTGAAAATATCTGCCGTACCCTGAAACGTATTAAAGAAGAACTGCACATTGAAGTTTGCGCTTCTTTGGGCATTTTGACTGTAGAGCAGGCAAAAGAGCTGCGCAAAGCAGGTGTAACCCGCTATCATTCCAATCTGGAAACCGCAGGCAGCAATTTCCCGAATATCTGCACTACTCATACCTATGCTGATAAATTTGTTACCATCAAAAATGCACAGGCTGCCGGCCTGCGCGTTTGCAGCGGTGGTATTTTAGGCCTTGGCGAAACACGCGAGCAGCGTGTAGAATGGGCCTTCACTCTGAAGGAGCTTGGTATTGACAGCGTACCTCTGAATATGCTGACTCCGATTCCGGGCACTCCGTTTGAAAACAACAAACCGCTGCCGCCGCTGGAAATCCTGCGTGCGTTCGCTGTTTTCCGTTTTGTTCTGCCGAAGGCACAAATCCGTACCGCAGGCGGTCGCGAAGTAAACCTGCGTGACCTGCAGGCACTGGCACTCAATGGCGGTGCAAGCGGCATTATGATCGGCGGTTATCTGACTACTGCCGGCCGCGGTACTGACCGCGATATGCAGATGCTCAAGGATCTTGATCGTCCGCGCAGCATGCCGAATCTTGATTAATAAGTTTTCCATGAATTTTTAATACAATCTTACACCTTAAAATCTCAAAAAGATAAGCAGACTGGAGTTGCGAGCAGTCTGCTTATTTTTTTATGCGTGCGTGATAACGCATTTATTTGCTGACGCACTGTCCTCTACGGCAAATTTTATGATATAATATAATTTACTAATGACTTTCAAGAGGTGAAGCAAAATGCAGTCACACTTTCTTATTATTACCGGTATGTCCGGTGCAGGCAAAACGCAGGTTGTGCGTACCCTGGAGGATTTAAATTTCTTTTGCATTGACAATTTGCCGGCAACCTTGATTCCTAAGTTTGCGGAGCTTTGCCGTCAGACTTCGGAGGAAAAGGTAGCTCTTGTTGTTGATATCCGTGGTGGACGCTTTTTTGATAAGCTGCTGCAGGTTTTGGATGAGATGGAGGCCAGCGGCCAAAAATATGAGCTGCTGTTTTTGGATGCTTCCGATGCGACACTGGTGCGCCGTTACAAGGAAACGCGTCGTCGTCATCCCTTGGGTGAGCGCAATACCTTGCTGAAGAATATTACCTGTGAGCGTGAATTGCTTGATCCGCTGCGCGAAAAGGCTACGCATATTATTGATACCTCGACGCTGACAACGGCACAGCTGAAGGCTAAGGTAACGGAAATGTTTGGCGAGGGCTCTTCTAAAGAGCGTATGGGCATTGTTGTGCGTTCGTTCGGCTTCAAGCATGGTCTGCCGCTTGACAGTGATTTGGTGCTTGATGTACGTTTTTTGCCGAATCCGTTTTATGTGGAGGAGCTGCGCAATATGACTGGCAACGACCGTCCGGTAGCGGATTTTATCTGCCGTTATCCGCAGACCTTCCAGTATCTGAAGCTGGAGGAGCAGCTGCTTGATTTTCTTGTACCGCAATATATTAACGAAGGCAAGGCACAGCTTGTTATCAGCGTAGGCTGCACAGGCGGACAGCACCGCAGCGTTTTTATTGCCAATAAATTGTACGAATATCTGCGTGAAAAGGGTTACAGCGTTGATGTGACGCATCGTGATATTCCTCACAGAAAGTAAGGGAGGAGCCTAATGGGTTGGATTAGTTGGCTGTGTCCCGGCATTAATTTGAAGCGCTGGCTGCTGCTTTTTGCGGTAGGTGTACTTTTATGTGCTTTGGGACTGGCTTTGTTTTTTAATTATCAGCTGATGGGTAAGGCAGAAGAACTGCTCTTCCAGATGACCTATCTGACAACAGGACGCTATTCAAACGGCCTGATTATGACGATGGGCGTGGGCTTTCTTATCGTAGGCTTTGCTATTATGGTGTACGGAACACGCCGCTTAATCAGTTCGGTAGTATCTGTTGTAGTGCCCGACAAAAACGGTTCATTGATGGAAACGATTTTTATGCAGCGCAAGCTGACACGTGGCCCGGCTATTACCGTTGTCGGCGGAGGTACCGGTTTGTCGACGCTGCTGCGCGGCATGAAGTATATCACCAATAACTGTACGGCCGTAGTAACAACTGCTGATGACGGCGGTTCTTCCGGACGTTTGCGCAAGGAGCTGGGTATTATTCCTCCCGGTGATTTGCGTAACTGCCTGACGGCTCTGGCTGACCGTGAGCCGTTGATGGAACGTTTGATGCAGTACCGCTTTCAGGGCGATTCTCCGCTTGCAGGCCATTGCTTCGGCAATTTGTTCATTGCGGCGATGGCACAGGCCGAGGGCGGCATGGAGGCTGGACTCAATGCTACGAGCCAGATTCTGAAGGTACGCGGCAGGGTTATTCCGTCTACACTGGAGGATATCCGCCTGCAGGCACGGATGACTGACGGCAGTGTTGTGACAGGCGAATCAGAGATTCCCAAGGTGCGCAAGCATATTAAGAAGATGATGATGCTGCCGGCGGATGCACAGGCGGCAAACGGAGCTATCGATGCAATTTTAAACGCCGATGTGCTTATTTTCGGACCGGGCAGCCTGTATACCAGTGTTATTCCCAACCTGTTGGTTGAGGGAATCCGTGATGCTGTTGTACGCTCGAAGGCAGTTAAAATTTACATCTGCAATGTTATGACACAGCCCGGAGAAACCGACGGCTACGGTGCTTATGACCATGTGCAGGCGTTGGTTGATCATGTCGGTACACAGTTCTTGGATTACGCTATTGTCAATTCCCAGGATGTTACTTCGGAGCAGCTGCGTCAGTATGATGCTGAAGGCTCGCGTCCTATTACGCCGGATATTGATAAAATCCGCAGTCTGGGAATTACGGTTGTGCCGGCGCGCTTGATAAGCAAGGATGATTTGGTGCGTCATGATCCGCGTAAATTAGCGCGTGTGCTTATTGCTTTGATTTATCGTCTGCGTCTTTTTGGGCGCGGTATGCAGTTTTTCGATTATTTCTTTATGCGTGCGGGCATGAAGAAGCTGTATAAACAAAAATGAAACCAGACGCTGCAGCCTACAGGCTGAGAAGGGAGGAGTCTGCTTGTCTTTTTCCAATGATGTGAAAAATGAATTATCTCGTATAGAAACTAACGATGCGACCGGTGACAAAGCAGAGCTGCTCGGTCTTTTGCGTATGAGCGGTGCAATTGTTATCCGCGGTATGAATATAGGTATCCACTTTTCTACAGAAAATGCTGCTTTGGCCAGACGTGTACTGCAGCTGTTGAAGAGCAATTATCAGGTTCAGACGGAGGTTGTTATTACTCGTTCGCGCCGTTTGAAGAAAAATAACCGTTATCAGGTACATGTAGTGCCGGCGCCGCAGGTAAGCAAGGCGCTGAACGAGCTGCAGCTGCTGAGTGTAGAGGGCGATTTGAAAAATCCGCTGCTTTCGCATCACGAGGGCAAGCGCACCTTTTTGCGTGGCGCCTTTTTGGGTGGCGGCAGTATCAGCCGTCCGGCCAGCGATTACCATCTGGAGATGGTTACCGGCAACGAGGATTTTGCTCATACGATTATTAAGGTTATGCAGAGCTTTTCCTTGAAGGCCAAGCTGACCGACAGAAAAAACGAGTATATTGTTTATCTGAAGGATGGCGAAAGCATTATCAATTTCCTGAGTGTTATCGGTGCGCATAATGCGATGATGGAGCTGGAAAATGTCCGCATTGTCAAGGAAATGCGCAATAATGTTAACAGAGCAGTTAATTGCGAAACTGCGAACCTGAACAAGGTGGTTAAGGCTGCCGTGCGTCAGGTAAGCTGCATTCATTATATTGATGAGCATATGGGGCTGAGCGAGCTGCCTCAGGGATTGCAGGATACGGCGCGTCTGCGACTGCAGTATCCGGATGTATCGTTAAATGATTTGGTGGAATACTCCGGTGGCCTGGGTAAATCCGGCATAAATCATCGTTTGAAAAAGCTGCAGGATATTGCAGTAGGTTTAGGTATGGAATTGGAGAAAGCAGATAAATGATTAAGAAAGTATGCTTAGTATTCCTGGCGCTGGTTGTCGTACTTTTGGTGGCTGCAGGTGTTGCATGGAAGCTTAACGGCGAGCGTTGGCAGCAGGAATATGCGGCCTTTAGGAAAACCGGTGCACCGGTACTGATGTATCACGCTGTCGGTCTGGAAGAAGGCGCAGACTGGCCAAAAACGCTGATCATGAAGCCGGAGCTGTTTGAAGCGCATTTGAAGTACCTGAAGGAGCAGGGCTACACGATTGTGACGGTAGCAGAGCTGGCAGAGCGTCTGCAGCAGGGAAAAAGTGTAGATAAGTATGTTGCCTTGAGCTTTGATGATGGCTATAAGAATAATCACAGTGTAGTGCTGCCGATATTGCAGAAATATGATGCCAAAGGTTCTTTCTTTGTCATCAATAGGGACATCGGCGATGAGCTGCATATGAATGAGCAGGAAATCAAGGAGCTTATTGCTGCCGGTATGGAGCTTGGTTCGCATACCTACAGTCATAATCCTCTGGCTGCTATTGATGAAAAATATCTGGTGTGGGAAACTGATACGTCACGTTATTGGCTGAAGAAGAAATTCGACGGTTATATTGTGCGTACTCTGGCTTATCCTAACGGCAGCTATAACGACAGGGTTATCGCTGCAGCGAAAAAATACGGTTTTTACAGGGCGCTGACTGGTCATGTAGGTGTCAATACGGCGGTTACGTACCAAAAGGCACCCTTTGAAATGTACCGTGTAACCGTTGCCGATGATGGAAACGGACTCGAGGGATTCAAGAGACGTTTGGAGCAGGCGTATTTCTTCGGCTTTTTGCAGACCAAGGGCATTGATATCAATATTGTGCGCGACATATTCGTGCGCTAAACAGGCAAAATTAAAAGACTGACTAGTTTGGTTTAAAAGTAAATCTAAGCTAATCAGTCTTTTTTGCTTTGCATTGTTTCTAAGAGAGCGACGATGATATTAATTTGTTCAGTTGGCAAGTTCTTTAATAGAGCGAGTGCTTTGGTTATTTTCTCAGGTGCAGGATTTTGTGTATCAAAAAATTGTTGAGGCGTTATGTTTAGGTATTCACAGATGTAGAAAAATCCTTGCATAGATGGATAGTTTAACTTGTTTTCTATGCGATTTATATAGCTTTCGTTTTGTCCTATTGATAGGCTCATTTCTCTAGCTGATATCTTTTTTTGCTGTCTTAATTCTGCTAAACGATTAGCAAAAAATTCTTCATACATATATTTCGCCTCCATAAGATATTATATGCTATAAGTATACAAAAATCAGAACATTATACATCTTAAAATCATTGACGTAGGATTTTAAAAATCATATAATGTTAGGTATAGGGTGTTGTCTGCTATGAAGTTATTGTAGTAGGCAGCCTATAAACTCTCTAACATTTCTCCGTTTATAAAAAGCTGTGAATTAAGGAGGATTTCATGATGAAAAGAAGACATTTTAACTTAATCAAGACAGGTAGAAAGAGCAAGCTTGCTTTGGCAGTTGGTTTAGCATTAGCTATGTCTGCGATGGGAGGCGTGTATGCTAGTGGGAATGATGATACGTTTAAGAATTTTGCTAATAAAGATGCTTTGATGAAAGCTGCTGAGGGATTTAAAACTCAGGAGTTTAAGAACAGTACAGGATTAGACGCTATTGGTGCGGATAAGGCGTATGCGTTGGGGTATAGTGGTGCTGGCGTAGGGATAGGTTTAGTTGATACTCCTGTTTGGAGCAATAATAGTGAACTAAATGGTAAAGTGTACCATTATGGATTTGATGGAGCTTTACAGGATAGAAATCATGGCACTTTTATTTCTGGTATTATTGCTGCTAAAAAAGATTCTAAAGGAATGCATGGGATTGCATTTGATTCTGAGGTTTATAGCATTGGATTTGATAATTCAATATATGATAAAGGAAAAATAAAGCAACATAAGGCATATATTGGATTTATTGATGATTTACCAGATAAAGTTAAAGTTGTTAATAATTCTTGGGGAGCTGAAACAGGAATGTTAGCGTATAATTCGGACTCAATTTGGAATATAGATAGCAATTATTGGAAGGATAATTTAAATGTAGAGGAATATAGGGATTTCAAATTATTAGTCACAAAACTAAAGGAAGATATTTCAATTAAAAATAGAGCGTATGTATGGGCTGCTGGAAATATGGGGGAATTAGGAGTACCAACATTTGGTGCAGGTGTTGGAAATTTTGATGAATTAAAAAATAATACAGTGAATGTTATATCTGGAAATTTGTTAACTGATACAATAGCTTCTAATTCTAATATTGCTGAAAATGCTTATAAATATACTGTGGTTGCACCTGGAAATGACATTTGTTCAATTGACGCTGAAGGTGCTAAACCTTGGGTTAATACAATTTATAAAAAAGAAAATATATCTGCTACGTCTTATGCAGCTCCATATGTATCAGCAACTTTAGGTTTAATTCAAGAAGCCTATCCGTATATGAATGGTAAAGAGATGATAGATACATTATTTTCAACAGCAAACACAAAATTTGGAGAGAATGAAAACTATGTAGTTTTGTTTGGTAGCGATAATGATGATAAATTAAAGGATATAAAAATAATATATTGTGATAAGACTAAACATAAAGACGATGAAATAAAAAGTGATTTAATAAAATATTTCAACCATAATAAAGATAAAGAAAAATGCTTTAAAGAATTCGGGATTGATGATATAGAATCATTCTTAGAAAAATTCAAAAATCAAGGAAAGGTATATTACCTAAAAAGAGAACAAATTTTTGGTCAAGGTATTGCCGACGCAGGTAAAGCAGTTCAAGGTTTAGGTGCTATAGATGTTGATAGACTTTCTAAAGATGATATTACTACAAAGTATAGTAATGAGAAATTCTATATGTATAAAGTTGATACGAAGAAAGTAGCAGATAATTTTAGAGGGCGTAATTATAGCATTTGGAGTAATGACATAGGTGATAAAAATGTTACTGGCATCAATGCTGGTTTAGAAAAAACTGGAGATGTAAAACTTATCTTATTAGGTGAAAACACTTATGGTGGTGTTACTGTTGCTAAAGGTGGATTTTTACAGATTGTCAGAGGTGTAGGTGGCGATGTGTATGTTGGTGGTGATAGCAATGTTGCTGCCTCTGCTGAAATAAATGGTTATGCAAAAAACATTTATGCTTTAGAAAGCGGAAAAGTAAAAATTAGTGATATTGTCAGCAAAAATTATGCTAATGTTGATGCTGATTTTTTAGCTGCTGCCCTTCCTGATACCAACAAAGTTGACATCAATGGTGGCTTATTTGCTATTGGCAAAAATAGTATTACAGGTGAAGGTTCGACAATTAATGTTAATTTGACGCGTTCTGATTCTGTTATTAAGGGTGCATTGTATCAAGATGAGTTGGGCAAAATTAACCTTAGCCTTGCTAATGAAGCTAAATTTATTTTGCAGCAAGGCACAGGCTATTATGCAGGGAACAGCTATAAGAGCAATGATACGATTAATAATCTTCGTATGGATTCCTTTGCTACTTTTGACATGAGCCAAGATGGAGTTTATTCAACTTTGAAAATAGGTAATTTGACAGGTAATGATGGACAGTTTATTTTAGGTACAGATTTGCTCAATCAAAAAGGTGATAACTTATCTATCAATAAAGCTGATAATAGTGAGCAGTGGATTTCTATTTTAGATAAGAATGGTGTTTACGTTGATAACGAAAATGAAACTAAAGAAGTTTTTATTGGCAGCGCACCTAGTACTTTATGGTTTAAAGGATATGCTTTAGCACAGGATGTAGGCGTAAATCAGTATAAATTTAATCCACATATTTATTTCAGAGTAGGATCAGATTATAAAACTAGAGAATGGTATTTTGATGGCTTTGATGCTAGCGTAAGCAAGCCAGATGTGGATAGTGTTGTTTCAACTTCTGGAAGATACACAACTGATAATGTGCTGAATAAAGGTTTAATTAGCTTTGGTTTTCCTCATATAACTATAAAAGTAGATAAAGGTGGCAAAGATGCTATGTTAATATATGGTAATAATGAGAAGTATCTACCTACTGTTGTTGGTGTACGTGGTGCTAGTTTATTGGGCGATGGTGATATTAAAGTTATTGTAAGAAATGACAGAGACATTACTGATTCAGAGTATGAAGATTTTTATGGCGATTATACAACTGGCATAGAATATAATGATGCTGAAACTTTCAAATTTAACCAAAATGTAAGTTTAGACGTTAAAGGTAAAAATTTAGTTTATGGTCTGAATAACTATTGCGTTGGTTACAGTGATAGAAGCAGTTGGTTTGAATTTAATAAGAACCTTAATATTAATGCTGAAAATACAAATGGATACAAGGTCTTTGGTATTGCTAACAGGTATTATATTAAGGGAAATGGAGACACTAATATTAATCTGATTAACCATGATGGAGGAACGAGTGTTGGTGTTAATAATCAAGCCACTATAGTATTAAAAGGTAATTTGAATATTAGTGACTGTGGTAGTGATGGGAAAGTTAAATTTACGGCAATAACTAATAATGTAAGAAATTATGATCCTCTTGATGTATATTTTGTAGTAGAGAAAGATGTTAACATTAATTTAACTAATAAAGAAAATGTTAATGAATTATATTACAATAAGGATTTTATTGATTCTATTGACATACAAGATGGGACGTTTAAGGTTGGTGGTAAAATTTCAATAGAAGGTAGTGTGACAGATTATTCTATTAGAAATAAAGGAATATTTACAGCAGATGATATAAAAACTAATACTGGTATAAAAAATGAAGCTTCTATGGAAGTTGCAAACAATATTGAGGCTGAACAAGTTACTAATTACGCTGTTTTGAACGTTGGAAATGATATGATAAGTAACAGCATTTATACGAGTAACGAATTAAATGTGGGAGGAAAGATAAGAGCTTCTCTATTTGAAACTTCTGCTGCTAATGTTAAAGCTAAATCAATACAAGCGAAAAATTTTGAACTCAGACAAAGTGTATTAGACGTACCAGAGATTTCTACAGATAAGTATAAAGCATATAGTTGTGATACTGATTTAGAGTTACTCAATGCTAATGATGTAGAAATTTCTGGTGGCAGTTTGAATGTAAAAAATTTAAATATAAACGGAAAGGACAATACAATACATCTTATTTCTTACAGAGATGAGACTACAAAGTTAAATGTTAATGAAGATGGTAGTGGTGTTGTAAAGATTGCAGGAAATATTGCGGCTTCTGATTATGGAGGAACAGGTAGTGCTAAAGTTAATTTAACTAATGAACAATCTTATTTCAATGGAGAATTAAATGGATTTTCCACAGATTCTGAAGTGAATATTTCAAATGGAGCGTTGTGGAAATTAGAATCAAGTTATTATACGATAGTTAAGGATCATAAAATCAATTTACATGATGGAGGAGTCATGTATGTACCATTAGGTAATATACATATGTTTAGAAGCTTCTCTGGGGATGGTGGCATTATTAAATTTGATATTCATCAAGTTGAAAAAGGAAGTGGTGATATAAAATATGGTATAATTTCTATTGATAAAAATGATACTGAAGGTGCTCATCATACAATTGTATTAAATCCAGATAAAGCTGATTTTTTACTAGAGGAAGGAACTAAAATAAATCCTTTAGAATTAATTGGCGATTATTCTGAAAAAAATGGTGGTTATAAAATCAATTTTACTATTAATCCATTTGATGCAGGTGCGTATAATTACACGCCAACATTAGTTAATGAGAGCATTGAAGGTTACAATTCTTGGAAGGTAACAGATATCAAACTTACTGGTAGTACGCCCGATCCGACACCGGATCCCAATCCAAACCCGACGCCGAACCCAGATCCAAATCCAAACCCGACGCCCGATCCAGATCCGAATCCAAACCCGACACCTGATCCAGACCCAAATCCGAATCCGACGCCTGATCCCAATCCAAATCCGAATCCGGATCCAGATCCTAAGCCCGACCCAGACCCGACACCGGATCCCAATCCAACGCCTGCGTCTGTGCTGTCTAATTTGACTTATAACACTCGCGCTAATGCTATCAATAACTATTATAGATGGCGTGATGAGTATAATAATCTGCAAAAACGCTTGGGTGATTTACGTATGAGCACAGAAGAAAATGGCTTGTGGGCACGTACTTTCCATGGCAAAGAGGAGAGCGGAAAATATGGCTTGAATAACCAGTATAATGCTTTCCAGATTGGCTATGACAAGCAATTATTGCAGGATGATGGTGGTAAGTGGTTTGTTGGTGCTGCGGTTACTTCTTATGATGGCAAAACGAACTATGCTAAACAAGGAAAAGCTGATAATAACAGTATTGGTTTAGCCTTGTATGGTAGTTACTTGGGAGAAAAAGGCCATTATTTTGACGTTGTGGCACGCCATAGCAGATTAAAGAGTGAACTGACAAGTTATGCTGCTGGCACTGGTAATAAAATTACAGGAGATTACCATAACTGGGGTAGCAGTTTAAGCATGGAATATGGCAGACGTATTTCTATGAAGCATGATTTCTATCTGCAGCCAGAAGCAGAATTTACTTATGGTACTACAAGCTCTGCAAGCTATTCTTTGAGCGATGGCTCTAGGGTTAAGCAGGATGGTATCAGTAGTTTGACTGCGCGTGCAGGACTGACTGTGGGCAAGGAGTTTAAAAATAGTAATATTTTTGCTTCTATTAGCGCGGTGCATGATTTTGGTGACGATAACGTATTCTCTATTACAGATAAGTACGGAAAAACTTATAAGGATATCTCCAATTTGAAAGATTCTTGGTATGAATTGAGCGTTGGTGGAAATGTAAAATTCAATAATAACACTTACATCTACGCCGATTTAGAAAAGACCTTTGGTGGTGATATTCAGACTAAGTGGCGCTATAACTTTGGTGTAAGGTATTCGTTCTAAGTAGATGTTGATTTTGATCTAGTTTTAAAGGGAGGCGGTTGTCTCCCTTTTCCTTTGCAAGTAATGTTAACCGTAAAAATAAAATAGGTTGACAATAAATAAAAACTGGCGTATCCTATAAACTATGAACTGTGAGAGATGTTACAAAGGCTTTGGAGGCGTGTGATATGCATTTAAAAACAAAAGAATTGATTTTATGCGCATTGTTTATTGCGCTTATTACTGTGGGAACGTTTATTAAAATTCCGGTAGGCACTGATGTCTATACACTGCAGTTTTTATTTACTTTGTTGGCAGGCTTGCTGCTTGGACCGCGTCTGGGTGCGATTGCCGTCGGCACTTATGTTGTCATGGGTCTGGTCGGCATTCCTGTTTTTGCATCAGGCGGCGGCCCCGGTTATATTGCGCAGCCGACCTTCGGTTATCTTCTGGGCTTTATCGTGCAGGCATGGGTAAACGGTGCCTGGGCGCGCAAGGCTAAGCAAATTAATTTCCGTAGCCTGTTGGAAGCAAATCTTGTTGGTATGGTAATTGTTTATCTGTTCGGATTAGTTTGGTTCTATGTTGTGTCCAATTATATAATCAATGCACCGATTTCCGTGTGGGCAGTTATCTGGTACTGCGGTATTCTGCAGGTTATTCCTGACGTTGTGCTCTGCATTGGTGCGGCTATGCTGGGTGTGCGCGGGTATAAGGCCGGTATCTGGCTGAAGGCATAAAAAAGCAGTCCTGACAACCTTTTTTAGGTTGCGGGACTGCTTTTTGGCCTTTAAAAGGCCTTTTGCAGGAAAGCGTCGAGGGAAGACTCGTTCATGCTGCCGACTATGCGTGCAACTATATGTCCGTCGGCGCTGATGATGTAGGATGCCGGAATAGCGTCAATGCCGTAGGCTCGTCCTAGTGCCTGATGATCGCCGTAGGCAGCGGGGAAGGTGTAGCCCTTGCTTTGTATGAAACGTGCAGGATCCTGTTCGTTATCATCTACGCTGAGAATAATAAAATGCATTTTGTCTTTGTATTTGGCGTATTTCTTTTCAATATGCGGCAGCTCGCCGACACAGGGAGGGCACCAGGTCGCCCAGAAATTGATAAAGACAGGCTTGCCCTTTAAGTCACTCAGGCTCATGGTTTTGCCGCTGCTTAACTCCTTGTAGCTGAAATCGGGTGCGACTTCGGCAGCAGAGGCCTTAGCAGTGCTCATCTGCGGTTTGCTGTCGGCTGTTTTATCGGAGAAGGGGCAGCTGCAGCCTGCGGTAAATAATAGCAGTGCAGTCATAGATAAGGTAAGCAGGATTTTTTTCATGTTGACCTCCTTATAAGAATAAGAGAAAAAGGTGTATATAAATTAAAACTTTTTGCCTAGAGAAATTGCCTTTACCTGGCAGACCTTGCGGCATTCACCGCAGGCAATGCATTCGCTGTCGCCTACATGACGGCAATCCATCTTGCAATGCTCCATACAGAGGTTGCAGTTGATGCACTTGACGTGGTTAACCTTCATGCCAAAGAGGGAGATTTTATTAAACAGTCCGTAAATAGCGCCTAAAGGGCAGATGAAGCGGCAGAAGGGGCGATAGATGAAGATGGCTGCCAGTATGGTAAGACACAGCAGTGTCAACTTCCAGATAAACAGCTGGCCCAAAAGCTCACGAATCTGCGGCTTGAAAAATGCCAGGGGCAGAGCAGCCTCCAAAGTACCTGCGGGGCAGATAAATTTACAGAAGGCCGGTACACCGCTGCCGGTGAAATGATAAAAGGCTAAGGGCAAAATAATGAGAAAAATCAGCGCGATAAAATATTTCAGATAGCTGAGCAGATAGGTAAAGCGGTTGCGCTGCAGCTTAGGCGTAGAAATTTTGTAGAGCAATTCCTGCACGAGGCCGAAGGGACAACCCCAGCCGCAGATAAGACGCGCAAAGATTAATGCAAAGAGCAGAATGAAGCCCAGCACATAGAAGGGAATGCGCAAAAATACACCGCTGAGCGAGCTTTGCAGCGAACCAAGCGGGCAGGCGCCCAAGGCTCCGGGGCAGGAATAGCAGTTTAAACCCGGCAGGCAGATATTCTTGCTGCTGCCCTTCCAGATATTGCCGGTGGTAAAGCCTGCAAAATTGCCGTTATATAGGAGGGCGGTGCAAATTTGTACAAGCTTACGTTTAACCAATGCCGATACACTCCAGACAAATTGTCGCTGCCTTACGCCAGATGGCAAGATATTCTCTGTTGCAGATACCATACGTCAGCATGGCGGCAGCGCTCAGAAGAATTAAAATACGTGTTATTTTCATAGCAAGCAGACCTCCTATATAATTACTAAGAATATTCTAACATATACAATGAAATTTTACTATGAATGCATGACTATACATTATTGAGGTTGGGTAGCAAATAGCAGAAAATAATATTAAATTATTTCTATCCGCGTGTTGCAATGATTTTCTGACTGGTGTTGTATGGATAAAAGCGTATGAACAGGCTATAATAAAAACAGATAATGCAATGGAAGAATATAGGTCGCGAAATAGTATTGGTAAATGAGCAATTTAAAAAAATCCTTGCAAAATAGGCAAAAACAAGGTAAAATAAAACAAGTAATAATATATTTTTTTGGAGGTAATCGTTATGCGTAAACACATCAAAACTGTTAATAAAGCAATGCTGAACAAAACTCTGCGTACCGGTGGCTGCGGCGAGTGCCCGGCTTCCTGCCAATCCGCTTGCAAAACTTCCTGCACCGTTGGCAACCAGGTTTGCGAACACTGCAAATAATATCTGAGCTTAATGCAGCTCCCTGTCTGGTGCAGGGGGCTGTTTTACTATCTATGCAAAAAGAAAGGTTGGAATACATGCTGATACATAAAATGCGTCTTGATGATAATATGGCTGTGCTGGATATCAACAGCGGTGCCGTTCATCTTGTAGACGATGTTATTTACGATTTACTCGATTATTATGATGGCAGCAACGATGCTGAGGCTATGGCTGCTTTGAAGGATAAATACAGCGAAGAGGATTTGCGCGATGCATTGGAAGAAATGCACGGCCTGCAGGATCAAGGTCTGCTTTTCAGCCCTTCCTTTGATGTACCGCCGACTTTTGCAGAAAAGCCGATTGTCAAATCCCTGTGCCTGCTTGTAACCCATGACTGCAATCTGCGCTGCGGTTACTGCTTTGCTGACACAGGTTCCTTTGGTGGCTGCCGTCAGCTCATGAGCAAGGAAACTGCGGAAAAGGCTATCGAGTTTGCTATTGAAGGCAGCAAGAAGCGCCATAACCTGGAGCTGGATATGTTTGGCGGTGAACCGCTGATGAACTGGCCGGTTGTTGTTCATATTACCGAATATGTACGCCGTCGCGAAAAAGAAACCGGCAAGAATATTAAACTGACTTTGACAACCAACGGTACTCTTTTGAATGATGATAATATCAAATTCCTCAACGATAACCGTGTTATGCTGGTTCTGAGCCTGGATGGCAAGAAGGAAACTCATGACGCTATGCGTCCGTTCCCGAATAAAGCCGGCAGCTATGATGCAGCTGTACGCGGCTTTAAGAAGGTAATTGACAGCCGTGAGGGCAAAAACTACTATCTGCGCGGAACCTATACCCATTTCAGCACCCATTTCTGTGAGGATGTGCTGGATATGACTAAGGTTGGCAAGGAAATTTCCGTAGAACCCGTAGTAGGCATTGATGAACCCTGGGTATTGACCGAGGAAAATCTGCCGGTAATTTTCGATGAATACGATAAGCTGGCGCGTGCATATCTGGAGCGTCGTCGTGAAGGCAATCCCTTTGACTTCTTCCATTTCAATGTAGCACTTGATAACGGTCCGTGCGTAGCTAAGCGCTTGGCAGGCTGCGGCGCCGGTCATGAATACTATTGCATTACTGCTGATGGCGATATTTATCCGTGCCATCAGTTTGTAGGCCGTGAACAATATAAGATGGGTACCTTGGATACCGGTATTGTTACACCTGAGATGGTGCAGAAGTTCCGTCATACCCATGTTCTTACTAAGCCGGAGTGCAGCAAATGCTGGGCACGCTTCTTCTGTAGCGGTGGCTGCCACGCCAATGCGGATTTAATTAACGGCGATATTACCAAGCCGTATGAGTATGGTTGCCGTCTGCAAAAGAAACGTCTGGAGAATGCTATCATTGTTCAGGCTGTTTTGTCTGCCGAAGCACAGGAAGGCGAGGACCTGCGGCCGCATATTAATAACTTCACTTACGAAAAATAACAGATAGTTTCTCGTGCGCTCTGCGAAAGCAGAGCGCATTTTTACGTTTTCGCCGATAATAGTGAAAAATGCCGGAAAAAAACAAGCAGGAAATTTGTTGCTGAGAAAGAAAAAATCTCGAAAATTTTTCGGGAGAAAGTGATTTTTTTACGCAAAATTTGCCGTTTTTCGGTAGAAAATCTAATTTTTTTTGAACTTTTTTTAAGAAATTTTGATGCCGAAAAAGGCGATAACCAAGCATAGTTGTTTTTCCACGAATCCTAGTGCATCACGAAAAAATGTTAAAAAAGTAACAAAAAAGGTGTTGACATAATGCAGGTCACATGGTATTATATACAAGTCGACGCGATACGGCAACAAAACAAAAGCCAAAATCGCT
>OGOQ01000144.1_pt1 | contig 80772 bp, 68 predicted proteins | sample 1552691 | NCBI WGS metagenome assembly OGOQ01 (sample SAMEA2580209, study PRJEB22360) | human gut metagenome | biome: human gut; feature: human-associated habitat; material: faeces | place: Denmark | collected 2008/2010
GTTCTACAACGCCCTCAACAGCCTCCCGGTCATCATTACCATCTGCATCCTTGTCATAGCCTGGTGGATCACCCGCAACATCTTCGGCTGGTGATAGTCAGTTCAGAGGAAGGTAAAAGGATAATATATTATATTCGTATCTTTGTGACACCAAGAGAGAAAAATTATACTATGATAATGAGACTTATTCATCCCATCTGCGTGGCGGTTATGCTCATCATCGCATCAGCATGCGAGAAATACGAACCGGATTGGGATATCTTTGAGGCTTACGGCGTGGCGGAGGAGATAAAGACGGATTTCTACGAAAGATATTCAGAGGATGTCAAGGTTACGAGCGCGGTGACATCCTACAATAAGTCTCAGGTCGAATTTGTGGACACCGACGGGTTGAAGTGCACGGCCGTCTATAAAGGCCACACTTGGATGATGACGCAGAAAGAGTTCAACAAGAACGGATTCGCGTTCCTCAAGCAGCTGCCGGAGAGAATCGCAAAAGCCTACCTCAGAGCCGGAGTCAGCAAAGAATTTTACGAGTGGGATCAATCGTATGTGATCGAAGTCACACGCAGAGGGTTTGACAAAAAGGCATACGAGTTCCAGTTCGTTGTTTTTGATGAGAATGAGTTCCCCAAGCTTGCATACCGGGAGTATTTCGTGCTGATAGACGAGGACGGAGAACTCCTCGATATCCGGTCCCGCCACAACAGATCCATCTGGTGGTATGATATGAGCAGCTGTGTCGATTTTGTAAGGCAAAAATATCCCGAGGCCACAATCCTTGCCGGAATCAACGATTCCAGCGACAATGTCTTGTATATCAAAGACAAAGGCGTTCTGAAAACGGTCCGGTTTGATTATCGTGGATCTGATGAGCAAACTTGGAGTGCGACCATCTACAGATTGGAGGATTACGACAAACTACCTGACACTGTGTTGGATGAATATGCCAAATATAGGGTCTATCACCCTGATTTCAATTATTCCGAGGTCTATCGCATCGAGACGAAGGACGGAATCTATTACGGATTGAAAAGCGCCACCACAAGCCTGACCGTTTACTTCAAGGCTTGACTCAAATTCTTAGGATTCCTCGTCCACGAATATGCCCGATAATGCTACCGTCATCGTACTTTTAGAAGCAGTTTTGAATTGTTTGTTTGAAGGTTTGAGAGTGAAAAACTTCAGTTTCGACCGCTTCTTCCAAGGAAGATAGCGGTGCTATCTGACTGAAGAAGCGGGAAGAAAATGAAGATTTTTCACCTCAAAGAACATTTCAAACAATTCAAAACAGCTTCTTAATCCACGACGGCAGCACTTTGGGCAGTATTTGCAACAGTCGAGGTTGATTTGCACCCTGACGGCAGCGATTACGGGCATATTCGCGACTGTCGGAATAGGGGGAAATGGCAATGAATATATTTCCGAATATTCAGAAAAATTTCTAAATTCGTCAAGAGATGTGCTGGTCTGGTAGGAAGCGGCAAAATAAGTTTCCGAAGATCTGGCAAAGATTTTCAAGGGTGGATTTCTTTTTGATGAAGGAATATGTCGGTGACACATAACTGATGAGAAAAGGAATATAGATCCAAAAGATCACATAAGATAAGGGCACTAATTTTTTAACGACTAATTAATAATGACACGGATGAGAAGAATATTTCTGATTGCATTGGCGGCAGTGCTGCCAGGATTGACCAACGGAATCAGCGCCGGCTCGTTCTCTGACGGGAGGCTTTTGGATAAGACCCTGAGGATCGACTACATATTCACAGGGTCGGACAAGGATTGCGACATCGCTGTGGCTGAACTGCTTAGCGCCCACGGATGGTACGGGCGGCGCACCAATCTGAAAGAGGTGCCGCTTCGGGGTAACGGACAGCTGACGATGACGGACAAGGCTACGGGCGACACACTTTACAGGATGTCATTCTGCACCTTGTTCCAGGAATGGCAGGCGACAGAAGAGGCCACGAGAGTCCGCAGAAGTTTCGAGAACGTCTTTCTGGTGCCGATGCCGGCGGCTCCTGCGGAGATCACCGTACAACTCTATGACTTTCACGAGAATGTGTCGGCAAAACTTACGCATCCTGTTGATCCTGATGACATTCTGATAAGACCGGCAGGTGGAGGGCCGCAGACAAGAATGCTGCTTCACAGCGGGGACTCCAAGGAGAAGATCGACGTGGCCATTCTCGCTGAGGGCTACACCGAAGGCGAGATGAACATATTCTTCAAGGACGCCGAGAGCACGGTGGAGAATCTTCTGCGCCACGAGCCGTTCAAGTCAATGAAGGACAGGTTCAACATCGTGGCGGTGGCCTCGCCGTCGCAGGACAGCGGAGTGAGCGTGCCGCGTGAGGGACTGTGGAAAAAGACGGCGGTGGACTCGCACTTCGACACGTTCTACTCCGACCGCTACCTCACGACCCTGCACCTGCTCAAGATGCACGACATCCTCGCCGGAATCCCGTACGAACACATCATAATCCTCGCCAACACTGACACTTACGGCGGAGGCGGCATCTACAATTCCTACACATTGACGACCGCGCACCACAAACTTTTCGCTCCTGTGGTCGTCCACGAGTTCGGACACAGCTTCGGAGGATTAGCCGATGAATATGCCTACGACGACCAGTTCGTTGAGTATTACTACCCGGACATCGAGCCTTGGGAGCAGAACATCACCACGAAGGCTGATTTCAGCAGCAAGTGGAAAGACCTTTATGACCAAGGTGTTGCCGGGCTTGTAGAAGGCGGAGGCTACCAGACCAAAGGTGTCTGGAGAGCCTGCGAGGATTGCCGCATGAGAACCAACGACGCTCCGGCCTTCTGCCCGGTCTGCCAGCGCGCCATCGAACGGATCATCCGATTCTACACCGAGGAATAGCAACCGCCCCGCCGCTTTCCTCAACCTCGCTGAACCAGTGAGAGTTATCGCAGGAGAGCGGGGGGCTTTTGGAGCTTCATCAGAACTTGAACGTCACGCCTATGCCGCCGACGATACTGGTGCGGTAGAAGTCGTCCTGGCCTGGAACCTGAAGGTTCTTGATGTCCAGTTTCTCGGCAAGGCCGGGAACGGACGGGGCCAGCTGGCCGAGGACAGGAGCCAGTTTCGAAGCGATCAACGCACCGTTTCCACCATAGTCGGCCTCCTCTTTGGTGAAGTGCAGGAAGAAGGTCTTGTATATTCCTAAATCTATGCTGATTTTCTTGGAGGCCCTGATCCGGGCACCAAGGCCGCCGGAGATCGAGCTTGTGCTGTAACTCAGATCGGAGATGAACTTGGCGTCGTTGCCGAAGCCGAAGGTGTTGCTGTTGGCGCCGATGCTGAGGGTCACTACGCGACCAAGGTCGTACTCCAAGCCGCCGAGGATCTCAAACGAATTGTGCTTCAAGTAGTTCTGCTTATCGTTCAGACCAGTCTCGTTGTTGTACTGCTTGGACTGCTTGTCGAAATAGTAGTTGGCGCCCAAAGAGATGCGGAAGTTCGGCTTGATGGAATATTCAGCGCCGATGTTAATGTTTGCCGGGATGTCGGCGGCGATCTCCTTGTTGTCATCGAACTGGGATATTCCTGTAGTATTCATCTTGGTGTCGTTGCTTAGACGCACCTTGGTGTTGAACTCGTAGCGGGCCGAGAAGTTGAATTTGCCGGTCTTGTAGTCAACCGAGAGGACAGGAGTCCAGGCGATGTCCTTCTGATGCGCGTCAAGTTCCTTGTCGCTCACCAGGCCGCCTACCATCCCGACGGCGGTCTCTGTCGGGATCAAGCCTCCCGAGATCGAGGACACAGCCGCTCCGAGCACATTTGCCGCCGGCAGCATCTTGCCGCCGTACTGCAACTGGATGTTCCTGAGGCTTCCGACGTAGTAGTTGGAGATGTAGTTGAGACGGACTCCCGCGGAGACGCTCCACCCGGAGCCGATCTTGCAGCCCAGGTTCAACTGGCCGGCGAAGTTGTACTGCTCGCCGGTGAGGTTGATGTCAGCATCATAGCCGGTAACCATCTGAGCGCCGGCCAGATTGTTGATCAGAGCAGGAATCATGGCCACAGGAGCCTCGAAGGAGCCGAGTCCCTGGTCATATTTCGCCTTGCCGCCTCCGGAGATAACACCGAAATGGAAGGAGGCGAACAGATTGTCATGTTTGAAGGCCAGGCTCAAATGCGGAAGAGCCGGAACGAAGGACTTGCCGGTGTACTTCTTGTAGCCACGTCCCTCATTGTCAACGCCATACTTAAGCGGCTCGTAGGTAGAGGTAGTGTAGCGCCTCTGCAAAGCCGACTGGACATCGAGCGCGAGATGCCAACCGTTGTCCATGAAGCCTATACCGGCAGGATTGAAGTACGCACCCTGCACCCCTATCACAGCGTTCTGCGCAGGATTCCTCAGGTACGCCACATTCTGGTTCGAGTTCGTCACATAACCGCCAGCCTTGGCGGTAAGGGCAGCGGCGCAAATGGCCGCGGCAAATACAATGATTCTTTTCATTTAGTCGAATTTTATTGTAATTTTCGGAACAAATGTATAGTTTATCTCCATATTCACAAACAATTTCGACCTTTTGATATTTTTTAAATTGATTTATGGACAAAACCGAAATGGAATCCATGATTTGGCCAAGCGGTCAAAAACCATTATCTTTACGAAGCGACACAAATCTTATGAATATGCTAAAGCGGAAAATCGAGGCGTCGGCGGACGGGCTTCAGCTGGCTATGCTGATCAGCGAGCCGGCGGGTGAACCTAAGGGAATCGTGCAGATCGTTCACGGGATGTGCGAACACAAGGAAAGGTACATTCCTTTTATGGAATATCTTTCCGCGCACGGCTATATCTGCGCCATACACGATCACCGGGGGCATGGCGAGTCGGTGCTTGCCGAGGAGGATCTGGGATACATGTACAAAGGAGGCTGGAAAGCGTTGGTGGAGGACATCAGGCTGGTTCAAAACGAGGTCAAGGCCTCCTACCCGACACTGCCGTACACCCTATTCGGACACAGCATGGGGTCGATGGCAGTACGCTCGTTCACAAAACGTTACGACGACAGCATCGACACGCTGTTCGTCTGCGGCTGTCCTAGCCGGAATCCTGCCGGAGGCGCCGGGCGGCTTCTCGCCGGCCTTATCGGGGCGCTCAAAGGCGAGCGTTACCGCTCACCTCTGATGCAAAGACTGTCCTTCGGCTCCTTCAACAAACCGTTCGAATCAGAGGGTTTCCCATCGGCGTGGGTCTGCTCCGACAAGGAGACGCTAAAGGCCTATCACAATGATCCTTACTGCATGTTCACGTTCACTGTCAACGGATTCAGGAACCTGCTTGATCTGATGCGGGACTGCTATAGCCCGAAAGGCTGGAAGATGGGCAATCCGGATCTTCCTGTCCATTTCATCTCCGGTGCGGAGGATCCTTGCAGAGTCTCCGACAAGGCCATCGGAGAGGCCGCCGGATTTATGAGAAAACTGGGGTACAGGAACACGGATCTGCGTCTTTATCCCGGCATGCGTCACGAGATCCTGAACGAGACCGGACGGATGCAGGTCTGGGAGGACGTTCTCGCACGGCTCGCGTGATCCAGTTCAGATTTTGACAGGCTGGCGGGCTTGTCTGACCACAGTGACCCGGACTCAGACTTCCCTCCAGATGTAGACCTTGTCACCTCGGCGGATTTTCTTGCCGCCGGGAGTCCTGATGTCATCCGGAAAAGTGACCGGAATGGAGCAAAGAGTTCCCTTCGCGGCCTCCTGCGCCGACTTCAGATCGACACGTATCTCGCTCACCTTCTGGTCGATGACACCTGTCGTCTCACCGATGATCAGAATGTCGTCACCCGCCCGCAGCGTCTCGGACTCCACCAGCACCTCCGCCACGGAGATCCTGTCGAACCAGTTCGTGATCTTCCCGCTATAGACCTTCTTGCGAGTGGCGTGACTGCCGTACACATCGCTCCACTCACCGAGTCTCGCACCCTGATAGTAGCCATCCCAGAATCCACGGTTGAAGACTTCGGAAAGCTCATCCTTCAAAGAGGCAGCAAGTTCCGGAGTGTAGCGCCCCTCACAGACAGCGTCGGCTGCCCGGCGGTAGCACTCTGCCGTCTTCTTGACATATTCAGCACTCCTGGCCCTGCCCTCGATCTTGAAGACCTTTACGCCCGCATCGATGATCTTGTCCATGAACTCAATGGTACACAAATCCTTAGGCGACATGATGTACTTATTGTCGATGTTAAGTTTCGTGCCGGTCTCAAGGTCGGTGACCTCATAGCCACGGCGGCAAAGCTGGTAGCAGGCGCCACGGTTGGCAGAAGCACCATAGGTCTGGAGACTCAGATAGCACTTCCCGGAGACGGCCATGCAGAGCGCTCCGTGGGCGAACATCTCAATCCTGACAAGTTCCCCTGAGGGCCCCTTGATCCCGTCACGCACTATGGCCTCGTGGATCTCCTTGACCTGACGCAGGTTAAGCTCGCGCGCCAGCACGATCACATCGGCGAACCGCGAGTAGAAGCGCAGCGCCTCGACATTCGAGACGTTGAGTTGCGTGGAGATGTGGACCTCAAGCCCGATCTCCCGGCAATAGGTGATCGCAGCCATGTCGGACGCGATGATGGCATTCACGCCGGCGGCCTTGGCGGCGTCAAGAGCCTCCCTCATAGGAGCCAGATCCTCACCGTACAGGACAATATTCAAAGTCATGTAGGTCTTGACACCATATTCCCGACAGACCTCCACTATGCGCGGCAGGTCGTCCGGAGTGAAATTGTTCGCCGAATGCGAGCGCATGTTCAGGTTGCCGACACCGAAATAGACGGAGTCCACCCCGCCCTGAATCGCCGCGTACAGGCATTCGAAATTGCCCGCCGGGGACATTATCTCAAGTTCCTTCTTGTCCATAGTCACCAAATAATCAACATTATAGCCTCATTCTCGGCAATCTTTGCCAAATCCACGGCACCGACTCTTTGCCGTTTATGAATATTATCCTTCAAAATTAACCTTAATAATCGCCAAACACAAATTTGAGCGGTCATCTTGGCGAAAAAAGACAATAAATGAATATTCAATGAATATTTCAGTCACGAAGAACCCTCATATTCAGAATTTTTGCTAATTTAGCATTTTGACGGCGGACCTTTTCCACCGTAGAATGAAACCATGAGACTGACAATAACACTTGAATATTTCACCTCTCCCGGAGAGGTTCTCTTTCTGATTCGTCCCGACGGGGAACCAATCGCCATGGAATATGTTGCCGGAGGCCGTTGGAAGGCTGATCTGGAGGTGCCGCAGGCGACGAAGACTCTGGAATATTCCTTTGAGCTTCATCGAGACGGACAGTGCGTCCGCCGCGAGTGGAAAGGGCGGATCGTTCCGGTCGCCGGGATCACTTCCCATGTCGCCGGAACCGTCGAAGCGAAACGGAATCATTCCGGCGCTTCAGCAAGTTCGGCGAGCGGAATGATCTGTACGCCTGAAGTTATAGAGATCCAGGATCGCTGGCAGGATCGCCCGGAGGACTCTCCTTTTTGGTCCAAGGCCTTTACCGACGTGATTTTCAAGAGGAAAGCATCATCGGACAAACGCTCAGGCAACGTCTCCTTCACAGTGCCTTGCGCCATAATCCGCAAGAATGAGACACTGGCCATGACAGGAAGCGGGACATTGTTTGACAACTGGAAGAAATTCATTCCGCTGAAGATGTCCACCGCCCCGCTCTGGGACGTGACGCTCAAAGTCAAGGAGCCTTTCGAGTACAAATTCGTCATACTCAACCAGAATGGTGAGGAAATCTGGGAGTCGGGACCGAACCGCCGGCTTGCGGAAGCACCGACGGAAGGCAACTTCCTTGAGATCAGAAATGTCGTCCCTAAGTTCGAGACAAGGCTTTGCGCCTCAACGGGTTCAGCGGGCGGAGCCTGGCGCGGGGCCGGCACCGCGATCCCTGTCTTCTCCCTCCGCAGCGAAAGCAGCTTCGGAGTCGGCGAGTTCAAGGATCTGAAAAAGCTGGTTGACTGGGCCGCGGCCACTGGCCAGAGCATCATCCAGATCCTGCCGATCAACGACACCACGATGACCGGCACGTGGACGGATTCCTATCCCTACAACGCCAACTCCACCTTCGCCCTGCACCCGCAGTTCATCCATCTGCCGGACGCCGGAGTCAAGGCGGACAGGAAATACAAAGCGCTCCAGAAAGAGCTCAACGCTCTGCCGGCGGTTGACTATGAGAGGGTGAACGGCGAGAAGCTCCGCCTGTTGAGAGAGGCCTTCTCCGCTGGCGGACAGGAAGTTATCTCCAGCAAGGAATATCAGAGATTCTATTCCGCCAACAAGGGCTGGCTCATCCCTTACGCGGCCTTCCGAGTACTGAGGGATCAGAACGGCACGCCGGAGTTCGAAAAGTGGAAAACTCTCTCCGAATATTCAGAGACCAAGGTCAAGTCATTCTGTAGCAGGCACAAAGCCGAGACGGACTTCTACTGCTACCTCCAGTTCTGCCTCGACGCGCAACTGAAGGATGCTGTTGAATATGCCCACTCGAAGGGCATCGCGATCAAGGGCGACCTGCCGATCGGCATAAGCCGCACGAGCGTGGACGCATGGCAATACCCACGCCTGTTCAACCTTGATTCCCAGGCCGGTGCGCCACCTGACGCATTCTCAGCCGACGGCCAGAACTGGGGCCTCCCGACCTACAACTGGGATGAGATGGCGAAGGACGGCTACGCCTGGTGGAAGTCGCGCCTCGGGAAAATGAGTGAATATTTCGACGCTTTCCGCATCGACCATATTCTTGGATTCTTCCGCATCTGGGAGATTCCGACCGGTGTCAAGTCGGGGCTTCTCGGACACTTCAATCCTGCGCTGCCTTACTCTGCCGACGAGCTTCGAGGCCGCGGATTCAATCCTGACTCACAGCTGTTTGTGCCGGATCCTCACCGTGAGGGATGGTATCATCCGCGCATCGCGGCGCAGAACACCGAGGACTACCGAACCCTGAATGGCTACATGAAGGACGCCTACAACAATCTGTACAATGACTTCTTCTACCATCGTCACAACGGTTTCTGGAAGGATTGTGCGATGAGGAAACTGCCGGCGCTTCTGGACTCCACGAGAATGCTGGCGTGCGGTGAGGATCTGGGCATGATTCCGGCCTGCGTGCCTGAGGTGATGAGGGAACTGAGGATCCTTTCGCTTGAGATCCAGAGGATGCCGAAGTCTCCGGAAAAGACATTTGATGATCCGGCGACCTACCCGTACCTGTCCGTCTGCGCCACAGGCACCCACGACACATCCACCCTGCGAGGCTGGTGGGAGGAGGACAGGCAGATGTCCGAGCGTTTCTTCCACGAGACTCTCCACTGCGAGGGTCAGGCTCCATATTTCTGCGACCCGTGGGTGTGTGAAAGAATTATCCGCCAGCACCTTGACTCGCCTTCGATGTTGTGCGTCCTTCCTCTCCAGGACTGGATTTCCATCGATGGAGCCGTCCGCTTCCAAGGCAACCCCGAGGAAGAGCGGATCAACATCCCCGCGAACCCGCGCCACTACTGGCGCTGGAGAATGCACCTGTCGCTGGAAGACCTCCTGGCCCATTCAGACCTAACCCGTCACCTCCGTGCCCTGATCTCCGACTCCGGCAGAGGCTAAGCGTAGTGTCCATCTCTGCATACCCCCAAAGGCTTCGTACTTGTTCTGGTGAAAGTATGAATATGACCTCTATGGGAACATTTAAAGGCATAAATGTGACTGTGGAGACGCTTTAAGCGCGCGGTGCGGTCACGTTGACAAGTCCGGTGTCCGGTCAGCGTCGCTTCTCCGGCTGGTGGGTGAAGTGGCGCGGGCCTTCCTGGGAGCGCCAGTGGTCGGAGTCGAAATCGGGGTGGAGGTACGGGCCTTCGTGGTCGATGGAGAAACTCAGGTAGGTGATCTTGTAGCCTTGCGCCATGAACATGCTCTCGTAGAAGGTACGGACTTCGAACAGGGCGTCGACCGCGGACTGGCCTGCCACTGACTCCAAGGCACAGCCGGAAAGATCCTGGCGGCCGGTGCCGTAAAGGTCGGCGGTGGCGGCAAGGATTCTCAGGTTGTTACACTCGGCAACCGCTTTGGAATATTCATAAAGGAAACGGCTGTCGGTCTTCAGGTGGACTATGCCGCCCTTTTTCAGGAATTTACGGTAGCGCTCAAGAAAAAGCGGGCTGGTCAGGCGGCAGTTCTCGCTCTTTAGCTGAGGGTCGGAGAATGTCAGCCAGATCTCTGAGACCTCCCCGGGAGCGAAGAAAGATTCGATAAATTCGATGCGGGTGCGGAGGAAGGCGACATTCGGGAGATGGTTCTCCGTGGCGAACTTCGCTCCTTTCCAAAGACGCGCGCCTTTGATGTCCACACCTACATAGTTCAGGGACGGCTCCCTGCGCGAAAGGTCGATCGTGTACTCACCCTTGCCGCAACCAAGTTCCAGCACAATCGGTCGGGCGACGGCGAACATCCTCTCGTTCCAATGGCCTTTGATAGGATGATCCTTGAGTCTCAAGGAGTTGTCGGCCTCGGTCTTGTCCAGAACCGAAGATGCATCCGGCTGGAGAAGGCAGGAGAAAGTCTCGTTCTCCGCGAATTTTCTAAGCTTGTCGTGTCCCATTATCTTCTTGTGAATATGACACCCAGTCCCCTGATAGCCTCCGAGTCATTCAAAACCCTGGCTTTCAGGCGCCAGCGGCCATGCTCGGGCAAACGCAGATCGTCCTTGTAGGACGACACAAAATCCCTCGAATAGTACGACGAGTCCACGGGACTGGCGACGGATATGAATGTGGTGTCTGAAATGATCACAGAATCAGAAGGCGCTATCCATCGCAGATCCAACGAGATGCTGTCAGACGGAAAAACCCCGAACGCGTGGCGTTCCAGCCTCGTGTAGAAACTCAGTCCATGACGCGACGTGGAGTCTGACAAATCCAGCTCGAAATTGTAGGTGTCGCCGTACTCGGCCTTTTCCCTGACCACAAATGGCTCATAGGAGGAAGGCCGCGCGCAGGAAAACACCGACAACATAAGGATGATGAGCAGGAAAAGGCTACGCATCTGTCTTCGGCTTCTGCTCTGGGTTTCTGTCTCCGCGCGGGCGCTGCGGACGGTTGTTGCCATTTCTTCTCGGGCCGCCCTGACGGCGGTTGTTGCCACCTTCCGGCCTCGGCTTGGCCACAGGAGCGGCTTGTCCCTCAGCAGAAGACTGGCCGGAAGTCTCGGCTGCCGGCTTGCCGGCCTTGTTCTTGCCACGGTTCTTGTTCTTGTTTTTCTTAGGCTTGTCGAACCTTGTGATGCTGTCATCACCGACGGCCGAGACGAACTGAGGACCAACCGGTTCCGGTTCACTCCTCAGAGACTCGGGCTTCTGGCCGTTACGGTTCATCATGATGATCTGCGCTACATCGGAAGCGGCAACAGCGTAAAGGTTGGCAAGGGAGCCTTTTTCGTAGGAGAAATACATTATCTCCTGAAGGATGTCAGTCTTCACAAGATAGGCCGGACCATCCTCAAACTCAAGAGGTTCTGTGACTTTAGGAATACGTGACTGGGCATCCAGATAGTTCGCCACCTCGAAGTTGAGACAGCATTTGAGCTTTCCGCACTGGCCTGCCAGTTTCTGAGGGTTCAGTGACAGATCCTGCGTACGTGCGGCGGAAGTGGAGATGGACTGGAAATTGGTGATGAAATTGGCGCAGCAAAGCTCGCGGCCACAGACCCCGAGGCCACCGATCAGGCCGGCCTCCTGACGCGCGCCGATCTGCTTCATCTCGATCCTGATGCGGAACTCCTCCGCATAGACCTTGATCAGCTGACGGAAATCCACACGGCCATCGGCGATGTAGTAGAAGATGGCCTTAGTGCCGTCTCCCTGAAACTCCACGTCCCCGATCTTCATGTCCAGACCGAGTTCCGCGGCTATCCTTCGTGCCTGGATCATCGTCTCCTGCTCACGGGCGATGGCCTCCTGCCACTTGGCGATGTCGAAAGGCTTGGCCCTGCGATAGATTTTCTTAAGCGGAACAGTTTCCGGATCAACACCCTTACACTTCATCTGGCGACCCACCACCGGGCCTTCCAGAGTGACGATGCCAAGATCGTGACCGTTGGTCGCCTCGACGATGACCAGATCCCCGGCCTTGATCCCTTGGCCGGACGCATTGATGTAGATCCCTTTTCTGGTGTTCTTGAAACGCACCTCGAAGAGATCCTTGAACTGTTCCTGGCGTATTCCGTGAAGCCAGTCATAGTCCTTCAGTTTGCAGCAACCCTGACGGTAGTTGCAGTCATATTCACCGGTCTCCTGATCATGCGAGACTGTGCACCCTCGGTTACAGTCGAACTTTATTGCCTCATTATCAACTTTTTCCATAACTCATTCCATACGTTTGTCAGAAACTCAAATACATCCTTCCCACAAGATCAGCGAACAGGATCTTCTGATTCACGTTCCTGTCAATCAGCGTCTGCGCCCTGTCCAGACAGGCGACCGCCATCCTCGGAAAACTCTTCCGGCAACGGGCCGCCAGCGTGGTGAAGAACTCCGCCTCCTCCCGCGAGACTCCCGCGATCTGTGGCAGATTCTGCTGGATCAGGAAGACCTTGCGAAGGGACTCACCTGCAAATTTACAAAAAGCTTTCTGGTTTTCACGCGACGGCAGCGCAGCCATCGCCTCCCCCCAACCCAAAGCGGCGGAAAGATCCTTTGCGGCAAGAGCGTCCACAAGACCTTTGAATATCTCCATCTGGCGCAGATAGTCCTCCTTCCCCGAAAGGTAGCGAAGCGCCGCCCCGACACTGCCGCCGGCCACCGACGAAGCCTGGGCAGCCTCATCCGGCGTTTTCCCGAAGCGGGAGGAAAGAATCTCCGCGATCTCCTGTTTTGAATATGGCAGGACACGTATCGCCTGACATCTTGAGGAGATGGTCTGCATGACTTTCTCCGGAGCGTGGGTGATCATTATGAAGAGTGTCCTCTCGGGAGGTTCCTCCACCGCTTTGAGAAGCCTGTTGGCAGCGGCGGCGTTCATCCTCTCAGGCAGGTAGACGACCACGGCCTTCCATCCTCCCTCCACAGACGTAAGCCACACGGTCTCAAGGATTTCCTTTGCCTCGGCATTATTGATCCCGGCCTGTTTTCCTTCTATTCCGAAAGCTGTGCTGACCTCGGATTCAAGCGCGTAGGGATTGGCGGTCATCAGAGAGCGCCAATACTCAAGAAACAACTCCGCCCTCAGGTTCTCGACCTTTTCAGTGACCTTCGAGCCGTTGGCCACAGGGTAGACATAGTGGACATCAGGATGGATCAGGTTGGAGACCTTGTGCTCGTCCCCCATCACCGCGCCCAGAAAGGCCAGGGTCAAGGCCATCGCCCCGCAGCCGTCATTCTCGTAGAGCATCAGGGCATGGGGAATGCGCCCGCTTCCGGCCATCCCTCTCAATGCCTTGACAGCATCGTGATTACCTATGATTCCGTCCAGACTCATTTGTCCCTGTAGGCTGTAAAGCCGGCGATCTTGACAAGATAGTCCTTTTCCTTCGAGTCCGGCAGCACGGCCAACGCATCGACAGCCTTGGAGACGTAGTCCTCAAGCCTCGACACGGCATATTCGATACCCTTGCCCTCCTTGACGAATCCGACTATCTCCTCCTTGTACTCAGGATGTTCAAGGATGTCCAGCACCATGCCCCTGATCTGCTTCGCGCGCTCCGGCGATGCCGCCGCCAATGCCCCAAGAAGCGGAAGCGTGATCTTCTGCTCCTCCAGATCGATGCCGACAGGCTTGCCGATCTTCTTCCCGTCGGAGTAGTCGAATATGTCGTCCTTGATCTGGAAGGCGATCCCGAGGGAGACAGCATAGTCCCGCACGGCCTCAATCCAGTCTGCCGGGGCGTTCACCGAGATCGCGGCGGAGACGAAGGCCGCCTCGAACAGCGACGCCGTCTTGCTGTAGATTATACGGTAATAGTCCTCCTCCACGGTGTCGCCCGAAGAGGCTTTCTGAAGCTGGAGCATCTCCCCTTCGGCAAGACTGCTGAGGGTTCCCGCGAATATTCTTATGACCTCATTGCAATTGGCTGACGAGGCAAGGATGTTCTCCAGCGCCTTGACAAGCCAGAAATCCCCGAGAAGGACGGACGCCGGGCCACCAAGAATCGCCATGACGGTGGGGGCGCCGCGCCTTTCGCAACTGCTGTCCGCCACATCATCGTGAAGGAGGGTGGCATTGTGGAGGAGCTCCGCCGCGGCGGCATAGCGCACGCTGTCGGCATTGACACGTCCTCCGCCACAAGCCCTGGCCACAAGCAACGACACTATCGGACGCAACTGCTTTCCGGAATGATCCAGTATAGCCTTGTTCGTGGCGTTCAACAGACTGATGTCGCTCTCCAAAGACGAGCGTATCAGCGCGTCCGTGTCCTTCCAGTCCTGTCCAAGGAAATCTTTTATCTCGTCAAGAGTCATTATCTATCTCTTTATCAATCAAGGTGTCCCACCAGTTCAGCCACAGTGTCCGGGAACTCGATCAGTCCTCTGGAGAGCGTGTCCAGCATCCCCGTGCGGACATAGTGGTCCAGCAGATCCTTCAGCGGGTCGTAGAATCCGTCGAGGTTCAGCGCGAAGATCTTACCGGAATATCGCTCCAGTTTGGCGAGCGTCAGCGTCCCGATCAACTCGTCCAGCGTCCCTATCCCGCCTGGCAGGGCGATAGCGGCGCAGGTGCCCTCACGCATCAGTTCCTTGCGTTCGGCCATTGTGTCCGTCCAGATGATCTCGTCAAGTCCAGGGAACTTGTACTGTTCCATAAAGCGGGGCAGAACCCCGATGTGACGGCCTCCGCAACGGGCGACCTCGTCACCTATGGCACCCATCGTGCCTTTGATCGCTCCGCCGGAGACTATCGTGTAACCAAGCGAACAAGCCGCGCGGGTCACTTCCCGCGCAGCTTGGTTGTACTTTTGGTCGATGTCGTAACTTGCCGAGCAGTAAATCACGACCTTCCGTTCCTCATTCATTCACTTCCGGCGATTAAAAGAAGAACGCGGCGGACACCATGACACCGTTGAAATTGTTACCGTTGTTGACAGCGTCCTTCACGGCGTCCTTCACTGTGTCGCCGATCGGGCCGACATTGCCATCCTTGTCATAGATCTTTCCAAAGTTCCAGAAATACTTGACAGAAAGCTGAAGCCTCCAGACATCGACTCCTGCTCCAACACCAAGACCGTACTCGACTTTCTTAAGATTGTCCTTGAGCTTGTCGGCGACCTCGCCTTTGGTACTCTGTCCGAGGCGGAAGCCCACGAAAGGCTCCGCTAAGACATAAGGGCGGAAAGCCAGAAGATCCAGCCCCCACTGCACCTGGACAGGCACCTCAAGGTAGCCTACCTTGGTCTCGAAAGACCCAAGGGATTCCGAGATGGAAGAGCTGTTGAATTTGTCAGCCGACATTCCCTTCACCTGATAGAGAAGGCCCGGCTGGATGGCGAATCCGCCAAGAAGCGGAATCTCGGCGGTAAGGCCTACGTGGTACAAGGAGACGGATTTGGAATCCATGTTCTTGATCGAGGTCGAGGATGAGGTGAATCCTCCCATCAATCCGACACGGGCGGAATTGTAGCGCTGAGCTGAAGCGTCAGTGCAAAACACTGTGGCTGCCACAATGGCGGCAGCGAATACTAACTTTTTCATTTCTTCAGTTTTTTTTGGATAAGATTAGACAAGCGCGTCCAGCTTGGCGGTAATCTCGCTCTTCGGCACATTGCCGACAAGCTTGTCCACCACCTGGCCGCCCTTGAAGAACAGCAGGGTAGGAATATTCCTGATACCATACTCGGCAGCCACATCCTCGCAGTCGTCCACGTTGCATTTCACGACCGTGACCTTGCCGTCATATTCAGAGGCGATGGTCTCCACTGTCGGGGCCAGCATACGGCAAGGGCCGCACCAGGTCGCCCAGAAGTCCACCAGAACAGGCTTGCTGTCAGAGAGTATCTCAGCAAAATTTTCGTTAGAAGCTATCTTTTCCATAATCAATAAAATTAAAATGTCCGGGACGGTAACAACAATTACCGTTCCAGACACAAAGATAACAAAAAGTCTATAAATAATAAACGGGATTCCTTCACGCTGGCCATGGACGCCATAGCGAACAGGTAGGGAATCGCCGTCAAGCATGGGATGTGCGGATGCTTCGACAGGATCTGTGACCGGGCTATGAGCGGTGTCTGGCGTGCGGGAACAGGAGCGGTGTGGAATGCAGGAACAAGGGGAATGGCGTGGCAGGTAATATGATGAGTATTAACAATATAGGCATTCCCGTGGTGGGGTGTTGGGTACCACGAGAATGCTTATGTTGGTTATTTTCAAGAGGTTAGGTGCCACGGGTTGGAACCTTTGCGCCCGAGGACTAAGCCGGGTCTTTGGCCCACTCCGTAGCTGACCGTGGGTATCAGTCTTTGTTCTTGACAGGGACTTCTATGCCGGTCGGCCAGGTGGCCGGGGAGTGGGAGACGGCGTCGTTGCCGTGGCCGGTCCAGTCCTTCACGGTGTCGCCTTCGCCTTCGTTGAACTTCCAGTAGGCGCACAGGCCCGGGGTCTGCGGATCCACATCGTACATGTTCCTGTAGATCTCCTCCTGGGTGCGGACCACGCTCCAGACGCGGACCTCGCAGATCTCGCCGTCCAGCATGCGGGACATGTCGTCGGGTTCGCCGTAGGAGTGGCCGATCTTGAACATGAAGTGCTTGCCGCGCTCCTGCTTGCCAAGGTTGATGTCCTCTGCCTTGCCGTAGTTGTCGATGGAGCTGTAGAGCTGGCCGTCAACGTAGATGGAGGCGGTCCGGGACTCGGTGTCGTGGGTCACGGCCACGTGGTACCACTCGCCCGGCAGGAGGATCTTGGTCTTGTCCGGAGCCGGGAACTTGATCTCGTGGACCGCGAACTGAAGCTGCTGTTTCGGCCAGCCGGAGTCACCGAAGCGGAGGAGACAGTACTGCTCGATGCCCATGATCGTGGAGATCTCCCGCTTCTCGTCACCGAAGTCGTTGACCCGGACGATAGCCTCGTAGGTCAGCTGCTTCAGGCCGTTGACCACATCGGCGGTAGGGCTGCCGGCGTCGAAGCCCGGCACCTCGAAGTAGTTGTTACGAAGGCTGACCGCCGAGGTGATGGCGCTGGAGCGGCGCACGACATAGCAGACGGTGCGTGAGCCCTCAAGCACGCCCATGCCTCCGGACACGCCTCCGATGGTGACAGGTAGGAGGTAGCCTTTGTCGATCTCAAGGTCGGTCAAGGCGTGGAAGTCCACGGTGACGGGCTTCGAGGCGGCGTGGCCGGCGGGGATGACCACCGAGGAGGCCGAAAGGGGGTAGTGCTTGGGGTCGAGGGAGGAATAGCCTCCGCCGAGGCGGGAACTGTAGAGGGAGACCAGAGACGGGTCGGCTCCGATGCTGACGCTAACGTCCTGCTCGGCCGGGAAGGCGAGGGTGGCGGCGAGGGTGCGGGAGCCGGTCTCGGTCACGTTGTTGAAGGTGAACTGGTTGAGTTCCTTGACGCGGGCGGCGTCGATGTAGACCACATTGTCGAAAGGTGAATCCTTGGTGTAGTCCCGCTCACCGCATGCGGCCAGCAGTACGAGCGTGGCCGCGGCGACCGAGATAATAGTATTAGATTTCGTCTTCATTATATGTCAAGAAGTTAAATATCGCAAAAAGACAACCGAAATAATGAGTATTAATATCTTAGTTTCCAGTTAAAAAGGAATATGGAATTACGCTTGGTCATTTACCGGCATCGATAAACAATCAAGGATAGTTCTTGTAATGAGAGGTGCCTGTCCAGCAAACAGTCCTACCCCAAAGGCGCGAGGCAAAACAGTTCATTTTGCTCGAGGCATCCCATTCCCTAAGGTTGAACATCATCACTTCCCCGTATCCGGTATAGTTGTTTGCACAGACACCCATTGTGGAACACGGAGGATTGGTGGATGATTGGCTCTGAATATGTACCGACAGTTTTGCCCACTTGCTGTTCGGAAGTCCGGAAGGAAGGGTTGGATTACATCCGAAATCAGTGTGCATATAGTCAAGCGAATTAAAGACGGTCGCACCCATATAAGGAATATAATTACCAAAAGAGAATGCCGTGATCAGTTTGTTAGGCATCAGTTGGCGAAGCCTGGTGACGAGATTGCCTAAAATGACCGCACTCGGAGATGGCAGTCCGGCAGGTGCCAGATCGTATCTCGCGTATTCATCATCAAGATCCACTCCGTCCAGCCCGTAGGTGTTGACACAGGTAGCCACCTGCTGGGCAAAACTTTCGAGCATGGCCGGGCTGAGGTTAGCGAATCCTACTCCGGTGTGATCGCCAAGCAGACCAAGCAGAACCTTGATCCCCTTGTTCTGCAATGGCTGAACCAAGGTGCTGACATTGTTCAGAATGTAAGTTTGATTCTGGTTGTGATGCAGCCAAGCGGAAGTAGCGTTTCCGCGGATGTTGGAAGCGAACAGAATGACGTGGTCAACAACTTCCTCACGTGGGGAAGAGTTGCAGAAGTAGTACTCTCCGGCATTGAGAGGGTTGATGTCGTTGGTCTCAATATAGACCGTGAACTTAGGAGTCTTGACTCCGACGGCCCGAGTAGAAACCTCGGTCTCATTAGATGCCGGATCGTTTGTTACCGTATCATTACGGTAGCCGGAACATCCTTGGAGGGTTGTTCCCGTTATTGCTGTCACTAACAGCAATGAGAAAAGATTATTAGTATTCATATTAAAAAATGTTGGGATTAATGATGTAACGCATAACGTTCGGTTGTCTTATTGCGATATATCGTATTAAAATATATTACTGAAATAAAATGATTCTACAGTGTTCATTTACCAATCTTTCCAAAAGAACTTGAAGCCACGACGATAGGACTCGTCATTTGGCGAGACCATATAGAAGGCATTCCCTTCTCCCTCTTCAATTTCCCCAGTGAATGGATTTTCCTGAGGAACCCAGCCGTCATCAGAGAAATAATTCAAGTATTCAAAAGCCGAAAAGAGGGGGTGGCCTTCATATGCTCCATCTTGTTCGTTAGCCGACAGATCGAAGCCAAAAACAATCATGTTATTCTTTTTCCTGCCTTCAGATTTCCATTTCATGACTCTCCTTTGTCCACTGAGAATAAGATCTCCTCCGGGCTGTCTTGCAATATTCACGCTTCCATATTTTTCAGGGGTAAGACCTGCGATTGGCTTTCTTTTGTAATCGCTGTAAGGGGATTCGGTTTCCCAAGGCTCGATAATTTGGGTAATCTCATCGTAAGAAAAATAGCCGTGCCAGGCATAGTCGATGTACTTGCCGACTTCGATGCCGCCGCAGAGGGACACATCGTGAAAGTACTCGGTCGGCTCTTCCTTGTCCACAAGGGTCAGGAGTTTGTCAGGCATGGCCTCGCGCAGGGACTTTATGAGTTTCGGGTAGGAGGTGGTGTTCATCGGAGGCATTCCCTCCTTGCCGTAGCCGCTGCCTTCATCCCACAAGTTGATGCCGTCAAGTTTGTATAATTCAACAACCTCCTTCACCTGTGAGGTGAAGTCGGCGATCTGGGTGTCAGTCATGTTGCAGAATCCTATCCCTTTGCCTCCTCCCTGGATGCATAGGCAAACTTTCCTACCCCTGTTCTGCAACGGACGAATGTATTTGTCGGCATGTTCAAGGACATAGCGAAGATCAGAATCCAATGACAGTAGACTTCTTCCTGAGGACGGGGCGTAGCTGACAGTGGATTGCCTGAGATTGACCAGATTGCCAAAAGAACAGACTTTTTCAGTCTCCCAAGTCAGTAAGCTTGTTTTACCATATAAGAAGACATCCGCAATTAATGGCTGGTACCTTTCGGTATTCACGTAGAACACGGTGTAAAACTCCGTATCTAAAGAAATCTCCACGCTCGGATCAATCGTGTTTTCCCAAGACCTTATATTGGGTCTGAGGTTAATAAAGTATTGCAATATATTTTTATTTGGAACGTTCGGACTGTTTTGGGTGGACAGTTCCATATTTATGGTCAAAAGATAAAGAGTGTTCAAGTCAAGATTATCAGTGGAGACAGCACATTCGATTGTTTCGGAAATGTTTTTCCCCTTGGGTATTGTTAAGGTTTTTTCTGACAGAGTGATGTTATCATCAGGCAGCAATGCTGCCTCGTAAAGAGGAGTTAACGGAAAAAGCTTACGGTAGGCTTCTATTTGGGTGTTTAATCTGTCCACCTCTGCCATGAAGGCATCTGTGAGATCTTGACCTAAGTAACCTTCAAAAAATAACCTGCATCATCTTAAGGAATCTTTTCGGTCTATATCTCTTTTCTCATCAGTCATGTGCCACCGGCACACTCCTTCTTCGAAAATAGATCTATCCTCGAAAATATTCTCTTAATCTGAGGCAACTTATTTTTTTCATGTTACTAAACAGAGAGTGACTTCAAGATCTTTGTCAATAGGACGATTAAGTTCATAGAATAGTTCATCCATCAATTTTGTTTCGGTGCCATCTCCGGTTAACAACACAATTCCGGCTTCTCCGGAAAAGGAGAGTTTGCTTCGCAGTGAACCGGCAATGTTATTATAGTCGCTTTCATCCAACAAGTCGCCGACTGCCAGCGGGATGCTATCCTCCTCGCACGCGGTGAGCCCGGTGGCGGCGCAGAGGGCGAGCATCGGGAGGATAATTGTGGTTATGTATTTCGTTTTCATGTCTCTTGTTTTTTATGGGTTATCTTGACGGGTTCATCGAGCGGATGACCGAGCGGGTGACCGTGTAGTTCATCGCGGAGTTGTAGTAGTCGTCTCCGATGCCACGGATGGCCAGACCTCCGAGCGGGCCGAGGGAGGCGACATAGTCCATGATCAGCGGGACCTGGCTTTTCTTGACGTTGTTGCCGTCGGCCATCTCGCCTCCGATCGATGCGGAGAGCAGCACCTTGTCTTTGCTGATGCCCGGGGCGGAGAGAATCCCTGCCATCATCAGCTTGAGATCCACGACGTTGTCAAGGTCGGCTGTCGGCGCGACCAAAAGGCTGAGCTTCGCGATGTCCGAAGGCTCAAGGGCTTCCGGCAGTCCTTCGAAGACCAGCGTTCCGGACGCTCCGGCGGCGGATGAGAGTCTTGAGACGATGAGTGCGGCTGCCTCCTTGCGGGCCGCTATCTCGGCGTCGGTGCCGGAGTAGAGCGGGTTGCAGGTGAACGCGAATCCGTCCAGGCCGAGTTCGGCTGCAAGGCCGGTGATCTTGTCAAGATAGGCTCCGAGTCTGGAGACATCGCCCAGCTCGGTTCCGGCCATTCCCGCATAGTCCACCAGAAACAGAACCTTGGTGCTCTTCTCCTGAAGTGACGGGATGTCCTCCTTGTCGAATCCGGTGAGCCTGTCAGGATGGGCGAGGGTCACGATGTCCAGAGAGTCAGGCAGGGAACGGAGGTAGCCGCCTTCGTTGACGGGTTTCTCGGCTCCGTTGTCGAAGCGGGCGTAGGTGAGGAAGTGGCTGCTGTTCTTGTAGTCACGCAGGACTTCCATGTAGCGTGTCCATAGTTCAGGGGCGCGTTCCTTGGCCCCTTTCACCTTCAGCTCCAGAGGCTGTGTCTCGTTCCACTCGGAGCAGCCGGCCAGAAGACAGGCGGCGGCGAGGAGCGAAAGGCAGAAGCGGAGAAGAAGGGTGGCAGGTGATGCTGTCGCTTTCATATTCATATTCATTAATTATCTGTTTGATTGTCGTTTGTGTCACTCTTTCGGATGGAGGGAAGCGGCCTCATGGCTTTTTGTCCCACCAAAGTCTTGTGCCTCCGTTGTCAGGGCCTCCGAGGGCGGCGACGGCGGCGGCGATGTTCTTAGGGTTCTCTGAATACTCCAGAGGCGGGTACCATAGGCGCCTGATCATCACGCCGGAGTCGATGGTTCCTCCGCTCTTGTTCTCCACAACCGGGATGAGTTTCGGGTAGCCGGTGCGGCGGAACTCGCTCCACGCCTCGACGCATAGAGGGAAAATGGCAATCCATTTCTGGGTGATGACGCGCTCAAGGTTGCGTTCGAAGTTCGCGTCGCCGTCCTCCCAGGCAATGGTGATCCTGCTGCGCGGGCCTGTCTTGTCGGAATAGGTGCCAAGAGGGTCGTTGTAGGCGGCGGGGATTTTCTCGGTGTCCGATGAATATTCATCCGCCCCTGCGACGCCGTACTGCTCGAACGAGAGGGCTATGGCGGTGTTGTAGAGAGACTTCGCATCCTCGCCCATATTCCATCCCCTCAGCGCTCCCTCCGCGCGGAGGAACGTGACTTCGGCGGCGTTCATCCAGAGGAACGGGCTGGTCTCGGTGATGACAGGACGGGAGTACACTCCGGTCACGATGTCTTTGTTGGCCACGTCGATGCCGATGCGGATGCCGTAGAAGTCCTCCTTCTTGTTGTAGAGGCCTTTTGTGAACATCTTCTCGCGGCGAGGGTCGGAGTAGCCGTTCATGTAGCTGATCAGGTCGGCTCCCACGCGGTGGTCGCTCCAGTCGTTGAACACCATCGCGGAGCGGTTCTCGGCCACGGTGAGGAAGGCGTTGTCGGCGTTGGCCGTGATGACCCCGGCGGCGACGGCCTCCTCGGCTGCCTTGCGGGCGGCGGCCTCGTCGGCATAGACCATGCGCATCGCCATCCTGAGCTTCAGGGAGTTGGTGAAGCGGAACCATTTGGCGAGGTCTCCGAAGTAGACATCATCGTACTTGCGGAAGGCTTCGGCGCCGAGGCCGAGGTTCTCCGAAAGGACGGCGCTGACCTCGTCGAGCTCAACGAGCATCCGGCGGTAGACCTCCTCCTGGGTGTCATAGGCAACGGCAAGGGACTCTCCCTCGGTGTCGGCGAGTACTTTTGAATATGGGATCGGGCCGTACATGTCGGTCATCCTGTGCATTATCGCCACCCTCATGAGCTTGGCAAGGGCCACGGCCACAGGATCGTCCGTGAAGTTGAGGATGTCGCGGTAGAACGGGTACGTCTTTGTGAACACATCCGAGAATGTCTTGTTCTGCCAGTCTACCGGAGGGTTGTAGGTCTCGAACTTGTCCGTCCAGGCCACGGTGGCTCCGAAGTAGCCGGCGAATGGTCCGGCGGCCAGGGCCTCGATGAACTGGTAGAGGTGCTCCTGGGTCGGCACGACGAGGCCTTGCATTCCCTTGAGGGTGGAGCCTATGATGTAGCCTTCGCGCTGAAGCTCCTCGTTGTCAACCTGATAGGGTTTCCTGTTGAGTTTGTCGAAGTTGTCCGTGCAGGAGACGAGGACGAGAGCCAAGGTGATGAGGACCGTTGTTATTTTGTGTGGTTTCATGTTCTTTGGGCTTTAAAAGTTAATCCTTGCGTTCAGACCGACGCTGCGGGTACTCGGCATCATGAAGTAGTCGATGCCCTGGTAGTAGTTGCCCGTGGAGGCCACAGACTCCGGATCGAACGGCGCTTTGTTGCAGATCATCAGCAGGTTGCGTCCGACAACGGAAAGCTGTACGGAGCAGATGTTCCCGAACCAGGAGCGTGGCAGGGTGTAGCCTATGCTGGCTTCCTGGAGACGGACGTTGGTGGCGCTGTAGGTGTAGTACTGCGGAAGCCCGCTCTGGGTGCCGATGGCGGTGTACCAGGTCTGGGCGTCGACAAGGGTGCGTCCGTTGACGAGGACTCCTCCGTTGTCCCTCGCGAGGGCTGATGACTCGGAGACTCCGTACTGGTCCATGGCCGCCTGTGTGGCTGAGTAGACCACGCCGCCAAGACGGGCGGTGACGAGGGCGCTCAGGTGGACACCCTTCCAGTCGAAGGCGTTGCGCCAAGCCAGGTTGGCCTTAGGGAAGACGCTTCCGAGCTTGATGTCCTGAAGGTTGTCAACGGTCACAAGGCCGCCGGACGGGTCGATCTCGACCATGCCGTTCACGTCGCGCTTGAGGCCGGACTGGGTGTAGAGGTCGCCGAGGGTGCCGCCGGTCTTGAGGATGAACCGCGCCTTGCCGAGGCCTCCCACGTCAAGCCTGTCCTTGTTGATGATCTCTCCGGTCTCCGGGTGGCGGTAGTCTTTGACAAGTTCGACGATGCGGTTCCTGTTGGCGGACATCGTGAAGCCGGACTCCCAGCGGAAGCCGTTTCTCCATGTGTGCCGGTAGCCGAGGGATAGCTCGACTCCCTGGTTGCGCACGTGACCTGTCTGGAGGTAGATCGTGGAGTAGCCGGACGAAACGGAGATCTTCGGGTCGAAGGTCTGGTTCATGGTGTTGGCCCGGTACCAGGACAGTGCGAGACTCAAGTCCTTGAACAGGCGCAGATCCAGACCAAGTTCCCAGGAGTCGGTGCGCTCGGGCTTGAGGCTGCCGATCGGGTAGTGGGTCTTAGGTTTCCAGGTCTGGGTGGTCTCGTCATATTCATAGGTAGGCGATGTCAGGTTGCGCGGGTACGGCATTCCGACGGAACTGAAGGAGGCGCGTACCTTGGCGTAGTCGATCGCCTTCGGCATCGGAAGCATCTCGGACAGGATCGCCGAAAGTCCCACGGACGGATAGAAGAACGACGAGGTTGATGAGTTCGCAAGCTGGGAAGCCCAGTCGTTCCTGCCGGTGAGGGTGAGGAACAGCATGCTCTTCCATCCGGCCTCGACACTGGCGAAGACGGACTGGGTCTGCTCGTTCCATCCTTCCTGACGGGCCTTCTTCTTGGTGTTGTCCAGATCGAAGACGTTGAACACGTTAGGGATACCGTTCTCCCTGATCGGGCCGCGGTAGCTCAACTCGTCGTAGCGGTTGTCGGAGATGCTGGCTCCGAGGTTGGCCACGATGGAGAAGTCGCCGAATCGCTTGTCAACGTTGGCGAGGATGTCGGCGTAGGTCTGACGTTCCTGTGGATCCGCCACGGCGTAGTAGCCTTGGGTGCTGCCTTCGGTAATGGTGGAGTTGGAGCTCGCGTAGAGTTTCTGCTCGTACTTCGTCGTGGAGTTGTCGATGCGTACACGCCCCGACAGGTTCAGCCAAAGGGTGATGTCGTAGCTGAGGGCGGCGGAGAGCATGTAGCGTCTGCGGTTGTTGAGGCGCAGGTTGCGGTAGGCTATCCAGTAAGGGTTCTGCATCCTGAGGTCACCCTCGCCCTGCGGCCAGAACATGGTCTTGATCTTGCGGGCCGGATCCCAGCGCTCGAAGGTCTTGACGAGACTGAAGTCGTCGCCGCGAGGGAACAGGTAGACCGGAGTGACCGGATTGGAGTAGACTCCCTGGTTGGTCATGTTCCTGTCATTCTGAATGATGTAGCTTCCGCCGACATCGAGGCGCATCCTGCCGTCCAGGAAGCTCGTGCTGTTGCGGAACGTGAAGTTGAGACGGTTGTAGGTGTTGTTCGGAACCATGCCGTCGGACTTGACGGAGGCCGCGGAGACGAAGGTCTGGTTCTTTTCCGTTCCCGCGGAGAGGGTCAGGGAGTTGGTGTAGACCTTGCCGGTCTCGAAGAAGTCCCTCGGCTCGTAGCCGGTGCGGGAGGACTCGTTGAGGAGCGGCCCCCAGCTGAGGATCGTGGAGCCGTCGGACTTTCCCCGGCTTCCCGTGCCGTAGCGGTTCTGGAACTCAGGAAGGACGAACGGGGTGACGAACTCGGTGTTGGTGGAGAAGGTGACCTTAGGCTTTCCGGCCTCTCCCTTGCGGGTGGTGATCACGATGGCTCCGTTGGCCGCGTTGCTTCCGTACAGCGCCGCCGCTGCCGCTCCGGTCAGGACGGACACACTCTCGATGTCGTCAGGGTTGAGGTCGGCGATGCTCTCGGTCATTCCCCTTGATCCGAACTCCTTGTCGCCTCCTCCTCCGAAGTTGTACATCGGAACTCCGTCGATGACGTAGAGGGCGTTGCTGCTCTGCTCGATGGACTTGACACCACGCATCACCACCTTGCTGGCTCCTCCGACTCCGGCGGAGCTGCTGTTGATCGTGACACCGGCCACCTTACCGCCGAGGCTGTTGATGAAGTTGGCGTCCTTGACGGCGAGAAGCTGCTCGGACTTGACCTGCTGGACGTTGTAGCTCAGGGCTTTCTGCTCGCGTCTGATGCCCAGGGCCGTGACCACGACCTCGCTCAGCACGTCCACGTCGCCTGTCAGCTGGATGTTGTAGACAGCCTTCTCTGTCACCTTGACGCTTGCCGGCTGGTAGCCCAGATAGGTGAAGCGGAGGACGTTGCCGGTCGAGGCCTCGATGGAGAAGCGTCCGTCGATGTCGGTGATCGCTCCCACGTCTGTGCCTTCCACGGTGATGCTGGCTCCGATGAGGGGTTCCTGTCTCTCGTCAAGCACCCGTCCCGTGATCGTTCGTGACCGCGGGCGGTTGTCCTGAGGCTTAGGGACGATCTTGATGTAGCGATCCTTGATCTCGTAGGTGAATCCTGTCCCGCCAAGGATGGCGTTCAAGGCTTCGGGCAGCCTCGCGTCCGTAAGGTTGAGGGTGATGGCAGGGCTGGACTCAAGGGCGGAGTCGTTGTAGCCGACCGAGAGGCCTGACTGCCTTTCGACTTCCTTGAGGGCGCTGACCACGGTGATGTCCTTTTTCTGAAGGTTTATCCTGACATCTCCCTGCGCGCTGGCCGGAGGAGAGATCAGGAACATGCACAGAAGCCAGGCGAGGGCCATGAACGCCGTCGCCCGCTTCCGCTGTTTCGCATTATTTTTGTAATTTCGCAGCATAGACTACTTAATAATTGGTTCATTAATTTTGTTGTTTTTGAAGCGCCGGAGCTGTCGCCAAATTGTTCGCGGCGTTTCGGGACTCAGGACAGATGCCTGATTGTTGGGTGGTTCTTGATTTCGGATCCGGGACGGAGGCCTGCTCGCCGGCAACCTCTCCGCTCTTGGCGGTAACCGGTTGCCTTGAATGGCTGCCTGTGACGACATCCGTACTGGTCATGGCGGCGGTGTCCGTCCGGGTCCTTTTTTACATGGTGAAAAGTTTTTTAAAGGATTACTTTAAGCGTTAACGATCAATCTATTATCGTTCAGACGGCTCGACGGCGGCACCTTGTGCGGCCGGAGCGGTGTCTGAGGTGATGGTCATCGGACATATTCCTTTACAATCATTTCCGGGTGATGCGGCATTTGTCGTCTTCGATCCGGAATCTCAGGATTCCGGTCACGTCGGTGATGACTTCCATCACTTCTTCAAGGGAAGCATCCTCCCTGAAGCGGAAACTGTAGCGGTCCGTGCTGAAGTCGTGGAGCCTGTAGACGAATGTGATGTCGAAGCGCCGCTCAAGCACGGTGATGATGTCGGAGATGGTCATCTGGCGGAAGACCAACTCACCTCTCTTCCATGCCGTCACGTCCTCAATGTCAGGCACTTTCAGCTGAAGGCCGCGGTCGTCCTTGTTAAAGACCAGCTGCTCTCCCGGGCGCAGGATTCTGCTCTTGGAAAGGTTGTCGAACTCGACAAGCACGCTGCCTTCGAGGAGAACGGCGCTGACCGCCTTGTCGTCGGGATAGGCCGACACGTCGAACTCCGTTCCCAAAGCCGTGACCTGGAACCCGTCCGTCTTGACCACGAACGGCCGCTTCGCGTCAGGCTGCACCTTGAAGCCCGCCTCTCCGATGAGGAAGACACTGCGCCCCTTCCGCCCGAATTTCTCCGGGTAGAGCAGGGTGCTGCCCGAATTGAGCCGCACCTCGGTGCCGTCCGGCAGGGTGAGCGACTTGATTTGTGAATATGGAATGTGCGCCTGGACGAGGTCTGGTTCGTCTTTCGCCATCCGGAGGAGAGCCGCCCCCAGCGAGAGGGACAGCAACAGTAGTACAGAGGCCGCCGATGGCCAGAGCCACCTTGGAAGTCGGCGACGGATGTGGGTGGATAGGATTCCGCTACGGAGCCGGCTACGGATGCCGGTGTATGGGATTCCGCTACGGAGCCGCCATTCGGCCAGAGCGCGGTCAAGGTCAGGTTCCTCAGCCTGCAGGAGCGTCTTGTCGAAGAGTTCCCTCAGCGCCTCCTCCTTCTCTTCGGCGTGGTTACCGTCCGTCAACCAGTCATAGAATCGTGCGGTGGTCTTCTTGGAAAACCTATGCCCGACGAACAGAGAGATGATTTTTTTCGCGTACCCGTTCATATTCAAGAAGTGTTATAATCAGTGTCACTGACTATAAGACGTATAAACAGGGGCGACTACTTAAATCTTTTTTGAATATTTATTGAGAGAGCCGCTTGGATTTGTCTGAGGACTATCTCCAAGCCACCTTCATGGCACCCCCATTCTGGCAATCCGCGCCGAAGTGTCGCCCGGTCACCGGAAGGTGTCGGGCATTCAGAAATTTCAGCATAATCGCAAGGCTTTCCAAGCGGAAGCTCAGATGAGATGCAGGAGGAGGAACAGGAAGATGATTCTGCGAAGTTCCCGGAGGGCCAGATAGATTTGATGCTCAACTGTTCTGGTGGAGAGTCCGAGAGCTTCGGCGATCTCCTTGTTGCTCATGCCGTCAAGACGGCTCATCCGGAATATTCTTTTTCTGCGCTTCGGGAGCCTTTCGATGGCCAGTTCCATCAGCAACTGGATTTCCTCGGCGTAGAGAGGGTCGAGGGGAGTGCTTTCGGAGAATAATCCATCAAGGGCTTCCGGGCGGAAGTCCCCTCCGTGTGGGCTGGTTTTTCGCCTTTTCCTGATGAAGTCCAGGGCGGCGTTGCGCGCCATCGCGTAGATGTAGCCGCTGTGACCGCCGTCTCTTTCCGCCCAGATGTCGTGTCTTGTCCATAGTCTGGCGAAAATGTCTTGGGCGAGATCCTCGGCGTAGGCCTCCGACTTCAGCAGGGCGGCGATGAAACCCTTCACTGCCGGATAATGGGCGATGAATATTCCTTCGAACCGCTTTATGAGATCATTTTCTTCTGTCATGGCCTGGACTCATTTTCGGCACAATATAACAATAACTTACGGAAATCCTGCGATTCCGCAGGATCTCCGCAAGCATTTTCGTGAGCACAAAAGAGCGGCGCTGACGGCTAGACCGTCTGCTCGATGTTCCAGACAAAAGCCCTCAGACCAAGATCCTTATAGGCTTTATCCTTCTGACGAAGCGCATCCAGGATCGGAGTGACTTTCTCGTCAGGGACAATCGTCAGGATGGCGTAGTTCTGCTCAGGCCACGCATGGTCACCGTAGTGAGGGATTCCATCAACCCCTCCCCTGCCCTGGATGTCCAGCCACTGGGTGAACCCTCTCTGGCCGAACCCCTCAAGCAGCTCGACAATCTCGTTGCCGTAGGCTTGATTATATGATATAAATATCGATTTCATATATCTTTCGCAAATAAAATGTCAAATGAAAAGGAATCAACCTTTGATCCGCGCCAGCTTCCTGGCCTTGCGTCTCTCCTGCGCGGTGGCGAGAGAGCAGTAGATCGTCGGAATGAGCACCAGGGTGACAAGCGTGGAGATCGTCAGACCCCAGCAGACCGTCATACCGAGCGAGCGCCAAAGTTCGGAACCTTCTCCGCGTCCGACAGCCATAGGCACCATACCGAGCACTGTCGTGAGGGTGGTCATAAGGATAGGACGCAGACGGCTTCTCGCCGCGGTGACGGAGGCATCGACAACGCTCATGCCCCTCTCACGCATCAGGATCGTGTAGTCAATCAGCACGATACCGTTCTTCACTACGATACCAAGCAGGATGATGATACCGATCATCGCCATCACACCGAGCGCGGTGTTCGTGGCCCAGAGACCAAGGATCACACCCGTGAACGCGAACGGCACGGAGAACATGATCACGAACGGACTCATGAACGACTCGAACTGGGAGGCCATCACCATGTACACAAGGATGATGATCAGAACCATCAGCACGACAAGGTTCAGGAACATGGACTGCTGGTCCTCGAAGTCACCTGAGATGTCGGTGGAGATGTTGTTCGGGATGTCGGTGGTCTTGATGATGGCGTTCGTGGCGGCCACGGCCTCGCTGAGGGCACGTCCGGCAGAGACGATGCCGGTCACGGTTATGTACCTCTCACGGTTCTTCCTCTCGATTGTCGGAGGGACCTTGGACTCGACCACCGTACCGAGATCCTTGATGCGGACGGCCTTGCCGGCAGGGGTGTAGACCACGATGTTCTCGATGTCCTGGACGCTCGAACGGAACTTCTTGTCGTAGATGACGCGGATGTTGTACTCCTCGCCTTCCTCACGGTAGAAGGATCCCACCGAGCCGTTCATCGCGGCGCTGAAAGCCGCTGCGGCTGTCGTGGAGTTAAGGCCGTTGAGAGCCAGCTTTGTCCTGTCGAAATCCACCTGATACTCAGGAGTGTAGTCATCACGGCTGAGAACAACCTGCGTGAAGTTCTCGTTGTCCAGCATCTTGCCCTGGATCTCCCTGGCCACGCGGTCGGTCTCGTCGAAGTCGTAGCCGTAGATCTCAAGCCTGACGGAAGCGGCGCCGCCGACTCCTCCCATGCCCTCGGAGACTGTACCTTTCTTGACTTCAGGATACTCCCTAAGATCTTTCCTGATGATGTCGGCGATCTCGGATGAAGAGCGCTTACGGTCTTCCATGGAGCCAAGGTTGATGTTCATCGAGATGATGTACGAACCGTTGGACTGCATGCTTCCCCAGGCGTTGTCGGTGCTCGCCTGGCCGAAGCGGTACTGAAGCACCTGGATCTCAGGAATCTCTGACTTGATCCTCTCGGCGAAGTTCTTGGCGAACTCACCTGTCACGGTCTGCTCGGTGCCGACCGGAAGTTGGATGGAGACTGTCAGACGACCTTCGTCGGAGTACGGGAAGTACTCGGTCTTAAGTCCGGGGCCAAGGAGCGCCAGGACGGCGACAAAGATGGCAAAGCCACTGAATATCACAGTTTTCCTATGCACCATGCACCAGCCGATGATCTTGGCATAGCCATCTGAGATCATGTTGAGGAACTTCTCCACATTATCGAAGATCGCCCTGTGGAGCCTGCCGTTCTTAGGCTTGTTGCTCAGCATCCTTGAGCAGAGCATCGGAACAAGGGTAAGCGCGGCGGTAGTGGAGATGATCATGATGATGCTGACAATCCAGCCGAGCTGCTTGAACATGATTCCGGCCATTCCGGAGACCATGGTGAGAGGCAGGAACACGCAGAGCATCGTAAGGGTGGAGGCGATCACGGAGATACCCACCTCCGAGGTGCCGTGGACGGCAGCCTCCGTTGGCTTCTCACCTCGCTCCAGATGAGTAGAGATGTTCTCCAGCACCACAATGGCATCGTCCACCACCATACCGATCGCGATGGACAAGGCCGACATCGAAATGATGTTCAGTGTGTTGCCCGTGGCATAAAGGTAGATCAGCGAACCCAGAAGGGCGATAGGGATGGAAAGCACGATGATGAACGTCGCCCTCCAGCGGCCAAGGAATATGTAGACGACGAGCATGACCACAAGAAGGGTTATGAATATCGTCTCTTTCAGCGAGTTAAGGGTGTTAAGAATGTTCGTTGAACTATCGACCACAGTGGTGATCCTCACATCGGAAGGAAGGGTCGGCTCAATGGTCTTGAGCTTTTGCTTGACACTTCTGATGACGTTGACGGTGTTGGCTCCGGACTGCTTCTGGATGGCGATCATCGCGGATCTCTCACCGTTGGTGAAAGACTCCTGGGACTTTTCCTCAAGACCGTCGATGACGGTGGCGACATCCCTCAGGTAGACTGTCTGCCCGTTACGGGTGCTGACCACGATGTCCATCAGCTCGGAAGGATCCTTGAACTCTTTCTCCACACGGAGAGTGAACGACTCGGCGCCGATGTCGATGCTGCCGGAAGGCACGTTGCGGTTCTCCGCGGCGATGATCTGGGATATTCCCGAGACACTCAAGCCATAGGCTTCCAGTTTGTTAGGGTCGCAATAGACGTGGATTTCCCTCGCCGGCGCGCCGGAGACGCTGATGGTGCCGACTCCCTTGACACGTCCAAGCGGAGTGACAAGCTTGTCGTCGAGGATCTTGTCAAGGCCCATGAGGCTCTTGTCCGCCTTGGCCGAAAGGATCAGCACAGGCATGTCGTCCATGCCGAACTTGAAGAGCACCGGCACGGACGCTCCGTCTGGCAGGGACGAGTTGACAAGATCCAGCTTGTCCCTGATGTTGTTGCAGGCCTCGTCGATGTCAGTGCCATATTCAAATTCCAGGACGACGATGGAGACATTCTCCTTTGAGCTGGAGGTGATGTCCTTGAGGTCAGCCACGCCGTTGAGCGTGTTCTCAAGCACCTTCGTCAGGTTGTTCTCGATGTCGGAAGCGCTCGCTCCCGGGTAGGACGACATCACCAGGACGACGTTGGCGTCGAAGTCCGGGAAGTTCGCCAGGGATGTGTTCATCAGTGAGAAGACTCCGAAGACCGCGAAAGCGACAAAAATCAACGCAGTCGTGACGGGCTTCTTCACCGCTGATCTGTAAATGCTCATAGTTCAGATTCTTTAGTTGTTCTTTGAGATCTCGACCTTGGCTCCGTCCTTCAGGCTGGAGCTTCCCTTCGTGGCGACGACATCGCCATCATTCAGACCTTCGAGGATCTCATAGTACCTGTCGAAATGGCGTCCGATCTTCACGATGACGCTGTTCACTGTGCTGTCGGAGCCGACGACATAGACGCTTCTCTGGCCGGAGCCCTGCATCTTGACGACCGCCTCGTCCGGAACAACGATGCTGTTGTTGACACCGAACTCGACCTTCGCCCTCGCGAACATCCCCGGACGCAGCGTCCTGTCGGTGTTGCCCACCAGAACCTCGGTCGTGAATGTGTGATTTGTCGGATCGATGGTAGGATAGACCTTGTTGACCTTTCCCGTGAATGTCCTGCCAGGGATGGCGTCAGCAGTGATCTCCACCTGGTCGCCCTTCTTGACCTTGGTGTAGTCGGACTCGGAGATGCCGACCAGAAGCTTCACAGGAGTGATCTGCTGGACGACGAAGATCGCCTGGCCGGAGTAGAGGTCACCCTGGTCGTAGTTCCTCGCGGTGACTACACCGCTGATAGGGGAACGGAGCAAGGTGTTCTCAAGCAGGTTGTTGTAGGATCTGCGGCTGACCTTCCACGCCATCTCGGCGGCGTCGAAATCAGACTTTGACACGCCACCCTCCTCATAGAGGCTTCTCAGGCGGCTGAGCTCGGTCGAATCGTTGACAAGCTTGAGCCTCGCCTGGTCAAGCTGCGCGGCGTCCATCTCCGCGAGGAGCTGGTTCCTCTCCACAAAACTGCCCACATCCACCTTGATGCTCTTGATCCTGCCGCCTGTCTGAGGGGCGATGTTGTTGATGGCGAACGCCTGGACGGTCGTTGAATATACCTCCGTCTGGGGCACTTCCTGCCTTGTGGCAACCGCCGTCGAGATCAAGGTAGCCCTTTCCTCAACCTGGGCGGAAGCCCCGGCGTTGTCTGCCTTCCTGCCGTTTCCGCAAGCGGCCATAAGAACGGTGGCCGAGGCGAAAATCATAGTCCTGATTGTCTTGTTCATATTCTTGATGTTTTTATTTTTTACATATTCTCAAGGTCGATTTCACCCTTCTCGTCGATGAAATCGTAGCCGAGGGTCTTCTCGAGGTTGGACTTCGCCACCACGAAATTATAGACAGCCTGCGACTGGGCCAGACTGGCCTGAGTCAAGGTCAGCTGAGCGTCATTTAGTTCCGTGATCGTGCTCTTGCCGACCTTGTAGGACTTGGCGGCGATGTCGTAGGCCTTCCGGGCGAGGGCCACGGCCTCGTTGGCGGAGTTGAAACTCTTCATGTTCGTCTCCATAGTGTTGAGGTACTGGCGGATGGCGATCTTGAGCTGGCGCTCGGTCTCTATCCTCTGGAGGTCGAGCTGGGCGGCCTGCACCTTGGTCTGGCGCACGTCATTGTGGCGCTTTCCGCCGGAGAAGATCGGAATGGAGATGCTGACACCCACATAGGAGTAAGGAGACCACTGGTACTCGCTGAACTTGAAGTCGTTGGTCATCGCGATCATGCTGTACGAGAAGTTCGCGGCTATGCTCGGAAGATAGGCGGCCTTCTGCATGCGGACTGTCGAGGCAAGCTGCTCGGCCTGGATCTCAAGCTGGCGAAGGGTGGTGTTGTACTCCAAGGATGGGTCGCTGTTCTCGTTGATGTCCCTGAACATCTCCTTGGAGAAGTCCTCCAGAGAGCCGGACACGTCGATGTTCCTGTCAAGATCCACTCCCATCACGGCCTTGAGCTGCCAGAGGGCGAGAATCACCGAACTTTCGGCATTGTAGACGTCAGGGATGGCGGCGGCCACCGTTGATTTTGCCCTTGTATATTCAAGCTCGGAGGCTTTCTGCGCGTTGTAGCGCCTCTCGGTCTGGGCGAAGTTGTCAACCGCGTTCTCGTAGACATCCTTGTAAACGTTGAACGCCTCCTTGGCGAGCAGGACGGAGTAGTAGGCCTGCTTCACCTGTGTAACCATGTCCAGCCTTGAGGAACGGGCCTTCTCCACGGCGAGATCCACGCTCTGGCCGGAGATCTTCAGGCTCTCCCAAAGCTGGGCGTTGACGATCGGCATCGAGGCCGACACACCGTAGTTGTAGGTGTTCCAGCGGCCTACGGCGAATCCGCCGCTGCCGGAACCGCCTTCCGTCTGCTCAATCTTCACCGGATCCATCCCGGCCTTGGCGGAAAGCTCATTGATGCGCATGAAGTATGGACCCAGAGAGCTCAGGAAGCCCATTCCGCCTCCGCCCTCCTCGTCCGAACCGCTGTCCGAGTCCATATACATAACCTGTTTCTTGATAGTCCTCTGATAGGCTCCCGAAGCGTTGATCTGCGGGAACAGGGAGGCGTAGGTGCCTTTCTTGGCATATTCCGTACGCTGGATCTCCTTGTCTGCCACCTTCACGGCGACATTCTCGCTCAAGGCGATCTGAAGGGCGTCGTTCAAGGTCAGGGTCACCAGCGAGGTGTCCTTGGGCGACTCCTTCGGGATGGTGTCATTCCGGTACTGGGCCTGCGCTGCCAGAGCAAGCGGCAGGGCCGCGGCGGTCAGAACTAGATACTTCAATCTGTTTTTCATACTATACTAACTATTTTTACAATTATCCATTGATGAATATTCCTCAAAACCCTTCGGCGTGAGCAGCACCCTTGTCACGATGTCCTCGAAGGCCGCGGAGAGCGACTTGAACGAGACCCTCTTTCCCTCGATGCGGTGGCCGCCGTCAAGGTACTCGGCCATGCCCTCGTGCATGATGTAGATCAGCAGCTGCACCCACTCAACGTCCATGTCGGAACGGATGAGTCCCTCCTTCCTTCCGGTGTCGAAAAAATCCACAAAGAAGTTGTGAAGTGCCTTGGAGCGATCCTCGGCGTGCTTGATGAAGGTCTCAGGATAGTATTTCATGATGTCCTTGACCATCCTCTTGTCCTTGTCCATGGTCTTTTTCCTGCCTATGAGGGCGAACATGGCCTTAAGCACCTGAACGGCGTTCTTGCCTTCGACCATCCTCTCGAACTCATCCTTCTTCCTCTCGACATTGTAGGTCACCACGTCGGCGACAAGATCCTCCTTCTGGGCGTAGTACTGGTAGAATGTCTTCTTGGAGATGCAGAGCTTGCGGCAGATGTCATCGATGGACACCTCGCGGACCCCATCCTTTGAGAAGAGTCCGTTCGCCGTCATCATTATCGTTTCCTTTGTCAATTCAGCCATAATCTCTATAATTGCGCCAAGCCATTCTGCAAATGCTATGCAAAAACCGTCATTTTTTCAAGCAATATAATAAAATAATCCGCCACCTAAAAAGCAGCGGATTAACCAAATGATTTATTTTCAATAAAATAAAACGATGCACCGAAAAACTTAAATATTTTCCAAGTTTCCTATAGTACGCCAAAATGCTGAAGCGCGGTGACAATTCCATCCTCATCGACAGTGTCAGTGACATAGTCTGCGGCGGCCTTCACATCGTCGGTGGCATTGCCCATCGCGACACCGATCCCGGCATATTCAATGATCGGGATGTCGTTGCCTCCGTCGCCGAACGCCATGCACTCCTCGCGTGTCACGCCGATGCGCTCAAGGATGCGCGCCGCGCCGTAGGATTTTGACAGGCCTTCCGGGACAATGTCCAGAAAATAAGGGTGCCAGCGGGTGTAGGAGACATTCTTCAGCACCGGATAAAGCAGCCTTCGCGCCTGTTCGTCATCAAAGAATATGGTATATTCATAGACCGTGTGATTCTCCGCGACCTGCTGGAGGTCAAGGAAGCAAGGCGGGCGCAGGTTGATCATCTCTGCGATCTCCATCGCCTGCGGGCTTGCATGGTTGATCCCCGCCACGTTGTCGGCGAACACCCAGCAGGACACCTTCTCCCGCTCAGCGATTTCGGCCACCTGAAGGGAAGTCGCCTCAGGAAGCGGGTGACTGTCAATCACTTCCCCGTCAAGAGTCGTCTCCGCCCCGTTCATCGCCACATAGCCGTCGAACGGAAAGCCGTCCAGATTGTTCATCACCAGCCTCGCCCGTCCACTTGAAATGAAAAGCTTCACGCCCTTGGCCTGAAGCTCATGAAGTCTCTCCTTAAGATTCTCGGACATCCGGTGAGTCGTGAAACTCACGAGGGTGCCGTCTATATCAAAAAAAATTGCCTTTACCATAAATTATCCGTTAAGGCTCTTGGCGTAGTGGGTGGGCTCGGACTTTTGGGGCTTGGCGGCGGGGATGACAGCGGCGGCGGGAATCTTCTTCTTATAGGAATAGACCAGGAGTCCGATGCCCAGAAGGACAAACGGAATGCTCAGCCACTGTCCCATGTCCAGAACCATCGCGTTCTCGAAATCCACCTGCGGCTCCTTGATGAACTCTATGAGGAAACGCATCCCGAAGCAGACGATGAAGAATATTCCTATGAAGGAACCCCTGTACATCTTGTCCAGCTTCTTGACATAGAGCCACAACAGCCCGACACCGAGGACCAGATAGCTCAGCGCCTCGTAGATCTGGGTCGGATGCTTCGGCTCGGTCTCCCCCCTGCGCTCAAAGACGAACCCCCAAGGAAGGTTTGTCACATCGCCATAGATCTCTGAATTACAAAGATTTCCAAGTCTGATGAAAGTCGCCGCGAACGCCACGGCGATCGCCAGATGGTCAAGAATCCACAGGAAATCGATGTGGTTCTTCTTCCCGTACCTGCCCGCGAACCACCACATGCACAGGAGCAGCATCAGCGCCCCCCCGTGGCTGGCGAGTCCTCCGTGCCAGACGGCGAAGATCTCAAGGAAACCTTTCCAGGAGCCGAAATAATAGTCCGGCTGATAGAATATGCAGTGCCCGAGACGGGCTCCCACAAGAGTACCGATCAGCAATGTGTACAGAAGCGGATCAAGAAGGGCCTCGTTGACCTTTTCCCTCTTGAAGAACCTCGCGAACATCCAGTAGCCAAGAACGAAACCGGAAACAAACAGGAGACCATACCACCTTACGGCGAACGATCCAATCCTGAATATCTCCGGATTCATATTCCAATGTACGAACAGAAGATCCATAACCTAAAAATCACTTTTCGTACAAACTTACATAAAATCTGCGATTCTTACGCCCCTTCGCCCGAGAAATTTAGAGGAAGGGGCGTGACGGTCGCGCCCCGGCTAGTCGCGGATAGCGGCGATGCCAGGAAGATCCTTGCCCTCGATGGCCTCAAGCATTGCGCCGCCACCCGTGGAGACATAACTTACCTTGTCGGCGAAGCCGAGCTTTGTCACGGCTGCCACTGAGTCGCCGCCACCTACGAGAGAGTAGGCACCGTTCTGGGTGGCCTCGGCCACGAACTCGGCGATCTTCTCGGTACCGTGGGCGAAGTTAGGAAGCTCGAACACTCCGACAGGGCCGTTCCAAAGGATGGTCTTGGAAGCGAGGATGATCTTCCTCCAGTTCTCAAGCGAAGCGTCGGAAGCGTCCATTCCCTCCCAGTCATCAGGAATGTTGAATATGTCGAATGTCTTGCGAGGAGTGTCGTCGCTGAACTCCTGGCCTGAAACCGTAGCGACTGAAAGTGAAAGATTTACACCCTTCTCCTTAGCCTCTTTCATAATCTCAAGAGCGTCCGGCATAAGCTCGTCCTCATGGAGAGACTTTCCGATGTGGCCGCCCTGGGCCTTGATGAAGGTGTAGCCCATTCCTCCGCCGATGATCAGGTTGTCAACCTTGTCAAGCAGATTCTTGATCACCCCAAGCTTGCTGGAGACCTTCGAACCTCCGATGATGGCGGTGAAAGGACGCTGGGCGTTCTTCAGAACGTTCTCGATGGCCTTGACCTCTTTCTCCATCAGGTAGCCGAACATCTTGTCATTCGGGAAATAGGCGGCGATCAGCGCGGTCGAGGCGTGAGCCCTGTGAGCCGTGCCGAAAGCGTCGTTGATGTAGCAGTCAGCGTAGGAAGCCAGCTTCTTCACGAATTCCTTCTGGCTTGCCTTGACAGCCTTCTTAGCCTCGGCCTTCTCCTCATCGGTAGCATCGGCGGCGAGTCCTCTCGGCTTGCCCTCCTCCTCGGCGTAGAAACGGAGGTTCTCAAGCATCAGCACCTCACCCGGCTTGAGGGCGGCGGCCTGAGCGTCAGCCTTCTGGCAGTCCTCGGCGAACTGCACCGGAACTCCGAGGCACTCGGAGACGTGGGCGAGAATATGTTTGAGGGAGAACTTAGGGTCAACTCCCTTCGGACGTCCGAGATGGGACATGAGGATGAGGGAGCCACCTTCGGAAAGCACTTTCTTGAGCGTAGGGAGAGCCGCGCGGATGCGGGTGTCGTCAGTGATGTTGAAGTTTTCATCGAGCGGAACGTTGAAGTCCACTCTCACGATAGCCTTTTTGCCTTTGAAATCGTAGGTGTCAATGTGCTGTTGCATAACTTGTTGTTTTAGTAAAATCTTACAAATTCCGAGCGCAAATATAGTAAAATCCAGCGGATTACGTATCAGTCAATCAGACTATAACGATTAAATCCTGTCCCGATAGAACAAAATAGGCTTTCTTTTTCCTATATTTGTGCGCTATGACGATCGAGTATGTTCCTAATAACTGGAAGGACTACGAACTTCTGGATTCCGGCAAAGGAGCCAAACTTGAAAGGTTTGGTGAATATGTTCTTGCCCGTCCGGAGCCTAAGGCTCTGTGGGACAAGAGCATGAGCGATGCCGAATGGAACACTCTCGCACACACCCGCTTCACGCCGGGAGCCGGATTCGGCAAGGCCAGGAAGGAGGACAGCGGGACGTGGGAAAGGCTTAGGAATATGCCGGATCAGTGGTGGATCCGCTATGATGGCGGCCCGAAGTTCAGCCTCCGCCTCGGACTCACGTCCTTCAAGCACGTGGGAGTTTTCCCGGAGCAGGCCGCTAACTGGGACTACATATTCAGACAGACATCGGACATCGCCGCGAAGACAGGCTCACGCCCTAAGGTCCTGAACCTGTTCGCCTACACGGGAGCGGCATCGCTTGCCGCCAAGTGCGCCGGAGCGGATGTCACACACCTTGACTCCGTCCGCCAGGTTGTCACCTGGGCGCATGAGAATCAGGATCGCAGCGGCCTCCGGGACATCCGTTGGGTGGTCGAGGACGCGATGAAGTTCGCGAACCGTGAGGCCAAACGCGGCAATCTATACCAAGGCATCATCCTGGATCCTCCGGCCTACGGCCACGGCCCGGACGGGGAAAAATGGAAACTGGACGAATGCCTTTTCGACATGATGAAGACCGTCGGGAGGATTCTCGCTCCTGAAAACAGTTTCCTTGTCCTGAACCTTTACTCCAACGGTTTTTCGGCCATCCTGGGCGAGACCGTTGTCCGTCAGGCTCTCGGTCTTCCAGCCGACGCCTCCTTGGAATCCGGTGAGCTGGTACTTAGGGACAGGTTCGGCAAGAACCTGCCGCTGAGCATATTCGTACGACTTAAAAGGTAACCGGTCATGAAGTCGCTCGTCAGATTATGCCTGGTTTCCGTTGTCCTCGCCGCCCTTGCGTTTTTCTGCGACGGGCTGCGGGTCAACTTCCTTTCCTCGCCACAGGACAAGGCTCACATCGGGGTTTCTGCCGCTGCTTCCTCCGGAAGTATTTCAGATCCGGCAAATTCTGATCATTCATTCATAAAGTTCAACACGCCTTGCCTCTCCAGCCCGACGGCCGAGGGGCAGACGGTAGTACGCACAGTCACAGGTGCTTCCGGCAACGTGTGCAGACACACCCGCAGGACAGACATCCTGATCGGAATCCTGGGTTCCAGGATCCTGACCGGTTCCGTCATCCTTAAGCATTCCCTGCCTACGCTGCGGAAGCTGCGTCTATAGCGGTCGGTTTCCATATTCCAATTCCACAAAAGTGCCGCTTCTTCCGGTGGCACAACGGTGTGTATGAAGGCGATCCAGCATATTCCTGATCCCCGCACCCCGAAGGGTGCCGCTCCCCTCTTTTTTGAGCGGCTCACCGGATCATTGCGTTATCCGGCAATGGATCCACATTATATTATTAAAGGACAACTTTTAAAACAGAAAAAAATGGAAACCGTAAATATCAAGAAAACAAGATCCGCAAAGGACTTCATCATCACACTTTTGTTCCTTGCCGCAGGAGTCGGACTGCTCTTCTGCTCCGACTCTATGTTCATCCTCGGATGCACTCTCATAGCGTTCGCCGTGATCCTCTTCCTCGCCATGAAGTCCTCCTATGTGATCGAAGGCAAGGAAGGCTCCTTCCGCCGCAAGACCGCCAACTACCCGAAAACCAAGAAGGAGGAGGTCATCTCTTTCCTTGAGGGCAGGTCAACCAAGGTACCAGCAGAGGCTCCCGGCGGCCTTCTGATGTACATCTACTACCGCCGCGACAAGTCAGCCGGCTTCGCCCAGATCAATGACTTCGACCAGTACCAGTACAAGCCGATCACCGACCTTCTCTCCCTCGGTGCGGCACAGGTGAAGGCCCTGGTCTAAAGGCAGCGATCCACTCCGTGGCACCTAGCCCATTGGCAATAACCAACATAAGCATTCCCGTGGCACTCAATACCCCACCACGAGAATGCTTATTTCATTGACTCTCGCCTCATTACCCGCCGCGCACTCCTTCGGTGATCCCCTGTCGCAGATCCGGTCGAAGCATCTGCGCATCCCATGCCTGACGGCGATTCCCTACCTGTTCGCTATGGCGTCCATGGCCAGCGTGAAGGAATTGTTCTCTACCAGCATCTTGAGGAACTCCTTCGTGGCGTTTTTGCAATAGGAGCCTTTGAGAAGATGGAATGATCCCTGCATTTCAGAGTGCGGGTGATCAAGACTCAGGGCGACGAAATCCTTGTTGCCGCGGACAGTGGCCTCGGAAAGGAGCGTCACAAGGCCGGTGCTGGAGACAATGTCCAGAAGCATGCTGAGATCGTTGATCTCCAGACGGACATCAAACTTGAAGTTCTGGCCGTAGAGCAGGCTGTCAAAAGCGTTCCTTGCCTGCAATCCTCTGGCCGGCAGCGCTAGCGGGAGCTTTTCCAATTCCGTCAGACGAATGCTCTCCATCCGGGCTACGGGATTGTCTTTGCCGGCGATCACACAAAGCTTGCTGTTGAACAGGATGTGGGAGTCGATGTCGTCGTAGCTCTGCAGTGGCTTGTAGGACAAAGCCACATCCAACTGGCCATGCTCCAACATCTCCATAAGGTTCTCCATCGAGCGGCAGAAGATCTTGAGCTTTATTCCCGGGTATCTTTTCATGTAGTCTCTCACGGTGTCAGCCAGCAAGGGGCAGAACGTGTAGGTGGCTCCGACGTTCAACGTGCCGATGCTCAACTCACGAACATCCTTCATCCTCTCGGCGCTTGCGTCCACATCTTTGAGAACCTGCTTAGCGTACGGAAGGTATTGCTCCCCGTAGTCACTCAAGGCGACGTGCCTTGAGTCCCGGACAAGAAGTTCCACCCCAAGTTCATCCTCAAGCTGCTTTATCTGCTGGGACAAAGTGCTTTGGGAGATGAACAAAGCCTTTGAGGCTTCGGAGAAGCTGCACAATTGCGCGACCTTGACGAAATAGCGTAGTTGTCTGAATTCCATTACTTTGTCACCTTAAAAGAATAATTCTGAAACAGCAGGATGGGCAGCATCACACCGACCACCATCGCGATGATGGTCACCAGACAGGTCATCCAATTGAACCTCAGCAGGTACAGGTAGTGCATGAAAGTCGGCTCCGAATAAGATCCCAGGCAATGCAGCAAGGATTGTATCGTCCGGTAGGCGTACATCCCCGGAACCATCGGAAGCAGTGCCGGGAACGAGATGCACTCCGCCGGGGTCTTGATCATCTTGGCTGCCGGCAATGCCAGAAAACCGATGACAAGCGCGCCCAGCATGCTGCCGGTGGCCAGTTGAAAGCCATAGATATTCATTAACACGTAGCGGGTCATGTGTCCTGCGGCGGCGATCAGGGCGCACAGAGGAAACACCCTCGGTGACGGATTGCTGATGCTTGAAAAACCTATCGCCGCAACAGCGGCAAAGATACCGTCTTTTATGATAAGAAAGAAAAGTTCCATTATAGAAATTGAATATTCAGAAGTCCGAAAGCGATGCAAAGTCCCAGCGACAGGCAGACCGTGATCATCACGGCGTGCAGGAAACGGCTGATGCAGCAGATGTAGTGGCCGTAAAGAAGGTCACACACCGCGTTGCAGAACGGGATTCCCGGGACAAAGTAAAGGACACTGGTGGCGAGGGCGACCTCCGGTGTCCTGCCCCATCCGAAGACGAAGCCAGAGCAGGCTATCACGGCGGAAAGGCAGGAGGCCAGGACGATGACCACCCTATAGTCAATCCCCTTGGCGGGCAGTTTCTGCTTGAGGAAGAAACCGTCGATCGTGGCGATGAACACTATCAGCATCGAGACAAGATCCCCTCCGAAAAGCTCGCAGAACGACGCGTTCGCCAGCCCTACAAGAACCAGCACAAGCCAAGGGTTCAACCTTTTCTTTTTAAGAATATTCTTGAATATGCCCGTGGCCTGCGTCACATCAAGCCCCTCTTCCACAATCTTCCAGCTCAGTCCGCTGAGGTCGGAGACGGTGTTGAAATTGATCCTGTCGGCGGGGATCTTCCCGGTCACGGAGTAGGATCTCTCCTCCCTCTCGTCCCAAAGGTTCAGCACAATGCAGGTCGGAAGGACGGAGAAGTCAGCCTTCGTGTGCCAACTCTCGGCGATCCTGCCGAGATTCTTCTCAATCCGGATCGTAGTCGCCCCGCTGGCGTAGAGCTCAGTGGTGAAGTCTCTCAGGAATATGCTCTTGCGCTTCAGCTCGTTATGCAGCGTGACTTCCTGAGTCTCCATATTCCTTCACCTCCTTTGCCTCCTTTGTCTTAATTGCGGTAGGGATTGACATCACGTTGTCGACCGGGGTGTCCTCGTCTTCGTCCTCGTAGGAACCGTAGTAAGGGATGCCGTCGATGTCGATGCCGTCCTTGCCGCCGTTCCAGGACACCGGCCTTACGATGGTGTCGGAATAGGTGATGACTTTGTGCTTGGCGTTGAAGGCCTTCAGTCTCTCACGGAAAAAGGAAATGACAAGGATCACCGCGCTTGCGACCGCGCAAACGATGATCAGCGATCCGGAATTGGCGCTCATGGCAGCCGTGGAAATTTCAAGTGGTGACATAATCTTACGCTCTATTATTTAACGGCGCAAAATTATAACACCACCTGCGATTCGGGATGGATAATCATCCCTTTGTTTCTATAACTGCTATCGGGATTTCCGAAACATCTTATGACTGAACGGAAAGGAAGCCGGCGAGGGTCTTTTCTATCTCGTCGGCGAAGTCCTTGTCGCCAGCCTTGCGGATGTCGTTGGTCATGTAGTAGACAAGGTTGCAGTTGTACTCGAACTCGTTCTTGCACATCGGGTAGAAGTCCAGATAGAACCTGACGGACTCCATCAGCTCGGAGGAGAGTTCACGGGCGAGAGCCCTGGCCTTATCCTGCCTGCCGAGGGCGTAGTAGTCCTTGACCATCTCTATCGGGAAGAGGGCGTTGGATCCCCAGCCCAGAATGGAGTTGTCGTAAGGGTACTTCTTCGGCTTTAGAACCTGCTGGCACTTGTCCAGCATCTCCTCGGCACGGTCGTTCTCACCGGCGGCGATGAAGGCGTTGGCGGCTGACACGAACATATTCCTCAGGGACATCACGCCAAGGAACGTGTAGGTGTTCTGGTAGTCAACGCAGTAGTCCTCGCGGGAAACGGCGTCGAAGCAGAACTTGTCAGTCATCTTGTCGTAGAGGTCATCGGTGTCCACCAGACCGACCTCAAGAGACTGGACCTTGTTGCGGAGCGGCGTGAACTTGTAGGAGAATCCCTCGTACATGAGGTAGTCCTTCAGGCCGATGTTGAGGTCGCCACCCATGTTGAGCATATTCAAAGGCCTGTCCCACTGATAGGTGGAGAGGAAGTCGAGGACGAAGAGTTCCGGCTTGCTCAGGTAGCTCTTGCTCTTCGGGATCTCGATGACGATGGAGTCCGGGATCTGTCCGGCGAACTTCTCGCTCACGATCCCGCTCTTCAGGCAGTTCTCCTTGTTGACCGGAATGATCATCTTCCTGGACACCCAGTAGTCCATCTTCCTCCCGTCCTGGTAGAGCAGCTTGGCGTCCGGGTGCTTGAACACGGCGACGCAGTCAGACAGCAGGAGGGCCTGGCCGCGCTTGTCCTCGATCGGCACCCACTCGTTGGTCCCGTAGAGGTACTGCTCCTGGCCTATCGACAGATTCAGAGGCGCGGAATTGTTGATGGCGTACCTCATCTGGTCGATGTACCAGTCTGTTCCCAGAAGGGAGGTGTTGCATATTCTCACATCGTTCCTGAAACCCTCGACCTCCTGGGCGTACCAGAGAGGGAAGGTGTCGTTGTCGCCGTGGGTAATGAGCAAACCATTCCGCTCCACGGAGTTGAGATAGTTCTTGGCAACTTCGACGGCGGTGTAGCGGTTGCTTCTGTCGTGGTCGTCCCAGTTCTCCTCGGCCATCAGCGCCGGCACGAAAAGACACGCGACGGAGGCAACGGAGGCAACGGCGACGGCGTGCTTTCCCTTCAAGGCGGAAGTTATCCATGAATATAATGCCGCGACCGCGAATCCGATCCAGATGGCGAAGGCGTAGAACGAGCCCGCGTAGGCGTAGTCCCTCTCACGCACCTGATACGGTGACTGGTTCAGGTACAGCACGATGGCGATTCCCGTCATGAAGAACAGCAGGAATGTCAGCCAGCAGCCCCGGCGATCCTTGTCGAACTGGAAGCAGAGCCCAAGAAGACCCAGCAACAGCGGCAGGAAATAGTAGTGGTTCTTGCCCGGGTTGTCCTTCAGCCACTGCGGGGCGTTGCTCTGGTCGCCAAGATGGATCTTGTCGATGAACGGAATGCCGCTCTCCCAGTTGCCTGTGAACATGTCGGCGGAAGGCGTGTGGATCTCGTTCTGACGCCCAACGAAGTTCCACATGAAGTACCTCCAGTACATCCAGCCAAGCTGGAAGTCAAAGAAATAGGAAAGGTTGGCTCCCTGCGTCGGCTTCTTGTACTGAGCGCCCTGGACAGGGGTCCCCTTGCCGTTGGTGTAGGACTCGTAGAACCTGATGTGCCTGTCATCCGTGCTGTACATCCTCGGGAAGAGCATCTTGCCGGCGCGGTCGTACTTCACGTCAACCGGAGCCGGAGCCTTCTTGTACTTTCCGTTCAGCGGAGCCCAGTAGTACTTCTGGTCGAGTTCGTACGGAGCGCCGTAGTACTGTCCGTAGAGCAGAGGGGTCGAGCCGTACTGCTCGCGGGAAAGGTAGCGCACGAGGGTGAAGGCGTTGTCCGGCTGGTACTCGTTGGTAGGGGTCTTGGCGCAGGAGCGGATGATCACGATGCTGAACACCGAGAAGCCGATCACGATCGTCGTGAAGCACAGCAGGGCCGTGTTCCAGAACACTTTCTCTGTCTTCAAGGTCTTGAAAAGCCCCCAGAAGCATGCGGTCAGCAGAGCCACGATGAAGAACGCCGCTCCGGTGTTGTACGGAAGCCCCAGCGTGTTCACGAAGAACAGGTCGAAGTAGGCGGCTATCTTCGGGATGTAAGGCACCATGAAGAACAGGATGAACGCCAGGATCACCACCGAGACGGCCATGATCTTGACATATTCCCAGAATGAATATGGCTTGTCCTCCCTCATCTTGAAGTAGTACATGTAGACGAGCATCGGGATCGCCAGCAGGTTCAGAAGGTGCACTCCGATGGAAAGTCCCATCAGGAAGGAAATCAGCACGATCCAGCGGTTCGCATACCTGCGGTCGGTCTCCTCGTACCATTTTGTCATCGCCCACACGACCATCGCCGTGAACAGGGACGACATGGCGTAGACCTCGCCCTCGACCGCCGAGAACCAGAAGGTGTCGGAGAAGCAATACGCGAGAGCTCCGACGGCGCCGCTGCCATAGATGGCTATCGCCTGGCCGGGTGAATATTCTTCCGTCCCGCCTTCTCCTCCCCTCTTCGGCGCGACCACCCTCTTGACAAGGAAGACGATCGTAAGGTAGAGGAAGAATATGGTCAGCGCCGAACACAGGGCGCTCATCGAGTTAACCATAACCGCGGCCTTATCCGGACCCGTGAACATGGTGAAGAACCTTGCTATGAGCTGGAACACAGGGTTTCCCGGCGGGTGTCCGACCTCAAGCTTGTACGATGACGCGATGAACTCTCCGCAGTCCCAGAAAGAGGCTGTCGGCTCGATTGTGGAGAGATAGGTGAACGCGGAGATGGCCAGAACAGCCAGCGCCGTCACCTTGTTCCACAGGTTGAATTTCTTTATGTCCATAAACTAATGTTCGTAAATCGGCCGAATCCGGCTGACAATCAGACAAAGATACAAAAGGATTCGCTATCTTTGCAAAAATATGACAGATAAGCGGCAAAAAAATGAGCCGCCGCTGATCTGGAAAAGTGTTTTTGACAATTAAATAATGAAAGCCGACAACGACTGGAAACAAAGACTTGGGGTTGTCTATTCGACAGACCCGAACTTCAGTTACGCGAAAGAGGAGGCCCCCGAGGCGGAGACCCTTGAGCCGTCCAGGCAGAGACTGACGGTCACGATCGACCGGAGGAACCGCGGAGGGAAGCAGGTGACGCTGGTGAGCGGTTTCGTCGGGACACAGGACGACCTGGCCGCGCTCGGCAAGGCGCTGAAGGTGAAATGCGGGGTCGGAGGCTCCGCCAAGGACGGCGAGATCACGATCCAGGGTGACCTGAGGGACAAGGTGACGGAACTGCTCAGGAACATGGGCTACAACGCTAAAAGAGGGAACTGACGAGCATGATCGACGATCCGGTATTCTGTGGCCTCGCTGTCATATTCACATTCCTTCTCCTGCTGAGTGCCAGGAGTTTATTCAAGATTCTACCGTCGCTTTGGTACTGTGTACAGCGATGGAAGGGTAACCTTGACCTTGAGGACAGCCTCCAGCTCAGCGGAAGCCGCAACCTGGTCGCCGGAGTCCTGTTCGTCCCGCTGTGCATGGTGGCATATTCACACAATCTCTACCACACGGACTACATGGACGGGATGCCGCCGGCGCTTCAACTGGCCGCCGTCTGCGGCACCATGCTCGCCTACCTCATCCTGAGGATGTTCCTGAACTGGCAGCTTGAGATGGACGCCTACAGAAGCAAGACCTTCACTGCCGCCAACAGGTCGTTCTACAACTATTTGATACTCCTGTTCCTCATAGTGTTCCCGATCGGCGCGGCGTTCAAGGTTCTGATTGGCAATGAATATGTTACAAGAACCGTCATACTGTACATAACGGCCTTCACCTACCTGTTCCACATCATCCGGAGAGGACAGATTTTCGCATCAGTTTGCAATCCTTTCACAACATTTTTGTATCTTTGCGGCCTTGAATTACTTCCAACCGCCGTTCTGGTGCTTTCAGCCAAGTTGCTCTAACGCCACGGACTTGCAGGATTACAAAAGTAGGACTATGACAATAAAGAAGATTTTAATCTCACAGCGCGCACCTCTCAACGACGCACCCTACGTCGCCCTAAAGGAAAAGTTCGGCGTTGACATCACATTCAAACAGTTCTTTCTCATCGAGCCACTCTCTTCCAGAGAATTCCGGACACAGAGGATCAACATACTTGACTACACGGCCATCATCTTTTCCTCACGCCACACCATCGACGCATTCTACGGACTGTGTGACGGACTGAGGGTGAAGGTTCCGGAGACTATGAAGTACTTCTGCACCACAGAGGCCGTGGCCATGTACCTCCAGAAGCACATTGTCTACCGCAAGCGCAAGATTTTCTTCGGCAACGGGACTCCGGAGTCCATCATCGAGCAGATCGGAACCAAGCACAGGGACGAGAAGTTCCTCGTGACCCAGTCCGATTCCTCAAACAGTTCTCCTCTGACCAATCTGATGGAGGCTCAGAACCTTGAGTACAAGACCGCCGTGTTCGTGAAGTCCGTCCCTCAGGATCTGAAAGACATCACCCTTACGGACTACGACATGATTGTCTTCTACAACCCCTATGATGTCAAGTCCCTGTACGAGAACTTCCCTGATTTCCAGCAGGGCGACATCAAGTTTGTGGCCTACGGCAAGTCCATCGTCAAGGCCATGGACGAGGCCGGCCTCAAGATCGAGATCCAGGCTCCTACGCCGGAGGCTCCTTCCGTGGCCCGCGCCATCGAACTCTACCTCGCCGCTCAAAAATAGTCCCTGATGCTCACTCTACCGAAATCCGAACGGCTTCACGGGAAGTTGAAGATTTCGGCTCTGATGTCCAAGGGCCGCTGGGGCTTCACGCCCGGTCTGAAATACTGTTTCCTCAAGAGTCCGGATCCTAGTAAGGTTGAAAATGATGTTGTCCAGCGAGAGGCAAGGAGGGACAGCGCGCCAAGCGCGGAGCGACGCAAGGGGTCTGGGGAATACGGTCCCCAGTGCCCCGGGGGGGGCTGTCACGAAGTGACTGGGGGGAGAATGGTAGAAAATGATGTTGTCCGGCGAGAAATAGTTGAAAATGATGTTGTCCGGCTCTCGCCGAACAACATCATAGTTTCAGTTCCGAAGCGCCTGTTCAAGAGGGCGGTGAAGCGCAATCTGCTGAAGCGCAGGCTGCGTGAGGCCTACAGGACGCAGAAAGGGCTGCTGCCGCCGGAAGGATATTCAATACTCTTCCTTTACAACACGAAGGAGGTTCTGGACTACGCCGCCGTGCGGGAGCAGGTGGGTGCGATCCTGCAAAAAATCGCGGAATCATGAGGCCCAGCGGAAACATTCCTCCATGGAGGCAGAAGTTGAGAAAGGTGTGCATCGCGCCGTTCCTGGCGCTGATCTGGTTCTACCGCACCTGCATCGGCCCCTATATCCCCAAAACCTGCCGCTTCGAGCCGTCTTGCTCGACCTACGCCATCCAGGCTTTCAAGAAATGGGGACCCGTCAAAGGCCTGTTCCTCACAATCTGGAGAATCCTCCGCTGCAACCCTTGGGGCGGCAGCGGCTATGACCCTGTGCCTTAAGGGCTTGCACCACCTTAATTGATTGGTTATCCTGTCAGATCTTGTGATTCTTCTTCCGCGAGCGGAGGCGTGTGACACTCTCCACAAGGAGCTGATCCCTAAGGATGTACCTCGCCGCAATGAAGTTCAGGATCGCGGAGAGAAGGGGGAATATGGCGGTGAATTTGAATATCCACTCCTTGTCAGCCGTGAAATAATCCACGCCCAACCAAGCCTGGAGCGCTATCATCAGAATGGCCGAAAGCACAGCGGTGCGCATCTGGAAGACGCGGGCATTGAACGAGAACACCGCCAGCAACTGAAGAAGCGTGATAAGAATCATGAGAATCAGGTACGGAGTGTACTTGACGTAGGTCAGCTCAACCGCATGAACCCCGCCAGGGCCGAGTGCGAACGCCTTGACGCTAAAGAACAGCGCCGCGATGAGACCTGTGGCGATGCACAGGTATAAAGTTTGAAGTCTTTGCCACATATTCCACAAAAATAGTTAATTCCGCTGAATATTGCTATCTTTGGCAAGATAAGACATTAAATTTTAAAAATCAGAGAATATGAGAATAGCAGAATCTGAACTCATTATCAACGACGACGGGTCGGCGTTCCACATCCACCTCAGACCGGAGGAGCTGGCGGACATCGTCATCCTCGTAGGCGACCCGGGAAGGGTTGACATGGTCTCCGAGTACCTGACGGACATCGAGTTCCGTCACCAGTCCCGCGAATTCGTCTCCACGACAGGAAAGTACAACGGCAAGAGAGTCACTGTCCTGTCAACAGGCATCGGCACCGACAACATCGACATCGTGATGACCGAGCTGGACGCGCTCGCCAACGTTGACTTCACGACCCGCGAGCCAAAGAAAGAACACCGGACGCTCACCGTCCTGCGCATCGGGACCTGCGGCGCGGTACAGGCCGACATTCCTCTCGGCTCCCCTATCTTCTCCCACTATTCCGTTGGCTGTGACGGCCTTATGAACTGGTACGAAGGCCGTGACGAACTCTCCAACCTTGAGATGGAGGAGGCGTTCAAGAAGCACACGCACTGGGACAGGCACCTTCCTTCGCCTTACTTCGTGAAGGCCAGCGAGAAGCTCATCAGGAAATTCGAGGACTGCACGGTCAAGGGCACGACCATCTCGGCGTCAGGGTTCTACGGGCCGCAGGGCAGGGTCGTCAGACAAGGCCTCGCCATGCCGAACATGCTTGAGGATTTCGAGTCGTTCCGCTTCGGAGAGTACAGGATCACAAACTTCGAGATGGAAAGCTCGGCTGTCGCCGGAATGGCGAAACGCCTTGGCCACGAGGCCGGTACAATCTGCTGCGCGATAGCGAACCGCTACCTCAAGAGCAGCAATCCGGACTACAAGCCTCAAGTCCGCGCCGTCGTAAAGCTCGCCCTCGACAGGCTTTGCGAATAATCCGCGAACAAGAACTTTACTCCACACGACGTCCTGCGCTGTTGTTGAAACGGCCCAGGACGTTTTCCGAATAGGTCTTGGTGATAGGAATAGGGGCGATCGCGTCATTGTCCAGATCCAGCTCGTAGCCATCCTTCTCCTTGCGCAGAACCTTGACCTTGTCCATGTTCACGATGTATTTCCTGTGGCACCGCACGAGGCTGCTGCCCCGGAAACTCTCCTCCACGGTCTTCAGGCGGCAACGGAGCATGTAACGCTTCAAGTCCCCCTTGCTGTCCGTGTACCAGACCACAATGTAGTTGTCGTCGGACTCGATGTAGTAGAGGTTCGACGCGCTGACGCACAGTTTGAGGTCGCCATTGTTGTCGAAAAGGGTTATCTTCTCAAGCCGCGAGACCGGCATGGCCTCGTCCGAGACGACATTATCATAGTTCATCAGACGGATGATCTGATTCTTGTCTTGAATGGCATAGTACATCCCGGCGAGGATGTAAGGAATTATCAAAGAAGTGTTTCCATACAACAAAGCCTTTCCCAGAGTCGCCGGGAACTGATCCCATCCGATGCCCGTGATCGGCACGGTGATGAATGAATATGCCAGGCAGATCACGACAATCTCGCACACGCACCACATGATGTAGCCCAGGATGGTCATGTTGATCTTGTTTCTGGTCTTGTACATTATGTACTTGCTGATGATTACTATCATAAGCGAGCCAAGCGCAAAAAGCACCGTGAAGACGAAGAACCTTGAGTTGCCCAGCGCCATCCAGCTGCTATGCGAGAACGGAAGGCTGACCAAAAGGAACACGATGGAGAACAACGCCGTGAACGTCACGGTGTAGATAAGTTGGTTCTTCCCCCGGAGATACCCCGGAACCGGCTTATTGAAAAAACTCATCCTTTTCTCTTTTATGTGGCAAATATAACACTTTTTAGGATTATAAAAGAGCGGCGATTCACCACATATTCGGAAAAAACGCCACTTAAAACACGAAGACGGCGACTCCGGACGATTATTCACCACTTAATTTTTGAGGGGCATGGGCATATTCATAATTTTGTATTGGTTAATACTTTAATATAGGAAATTTTATTTATGAGAATCATCGGTACAGGAAGCGCGCTTCCAAGAAAGGTTGTGACCAATGAGATGCTTACCGGATTCCTTGACACAAGCGATGAGTGGATCTACCCTCGCACGGGAATCAAGACAAGGCACGTGATCACCGACGAGAACCTGGAGGATCTCGGAGCCGAGGCTGTCAGCAAGGCTCTCGAAATGTCCGGTCTCAATGCCGAAGACATCGACCTGTTCGTCGTCTCAAACGTGGTTTCCGAATATGTCACCCCAAGCATAAGCTGCATAATCGGCGAGAAACTGGGGCTCAAGTGTCCAATGTTCGACATCAACTGCGCCTGCCCGGGATTTGTCTACGCCCTGGACATGGTGGAGGCTTACTACAAGGCCGGTAAGATCAGGAACGCCATCATCGCCTGCGTCGAGGAACCGACAAGGATGGCAAGCTGGAAGGACAGAGGGACTTGCGTGCTGTTCGGCGACGGAGCCGGAGCCGTGGTGCTGACCGAAGGCGACAACGTCAAAGGCACAAAACTGCACTCCGAGCCGTCCAAGGAAGAGATCTGGGAAACCATCACGCTGAACGACACTCCTTACATCACGAAGAAGGAGGAGACCGTCCCGATGCAGATGAAGGGCCGCGAGGTCTTCAAGTTCGCCGTGAACGCCTGCACCCACGGAGTGGAGGATCTTCTCGACGAGGTGGGCATCGACAAGGACGACGTCGCCTACTTCATGATCCATCAGGCCAACCAGAGGATCATTGACGCCATCATCAAATACATGGGTCAGCCGTCGGAGAAATTCCCTGTCAACATCACCGACCACGGCAACTCCTCATCGGCCTCCTGCCCTATCCTTCTTGACGAATGCAACAGGAAAGGAATGTTCAAAAAGGGGGACATTCTGGTCTTCAGCGCATTCGGAGCCGGACTTCTTTCAGGAGCCGCTGTGATTGAATGGTAATCTGAACATTAATTAGTATATTTGCAAGAATATGATTAAAAGTGTTATATGTGACTTGCTCGGAATCGAGCGCCCTCTGTTTCAGGGAGGTATGGCCTGGATCGCGGATGCGAGACTGGCCGCCGTGTCCAACGCCGGCGGACTTGGACTGATTTCCTCCATCAATTTCGGCACGGAAGCCGTCAGGGAGGAGATCCGCAAATGCAAAACTCTGACCGACAAGCCATTCGGTGTCAACATCATGCTTCAGGCTCCTAACGCCGGAGAAGTCGCCGACATGCTCATCGAGGAAGGCGTCAAGATCGTGACCACAGGAGCCGGCTCACCGGCCGCCTACATGGAGAAATGGAAGGCCGCCGGGATCAAGGTGATCCCTGTCGTGGCCTCCGTAGCCTACGCCCTCAAGATGCAGGAACTCGGAGCAACTGCCGTTGTCGCCGAAGGAGCGGAATCCGGAGGACACATCGGAGACATCCACACGATGGCTCTCGTACCGCAAGTAGTTGACGCTCTTGACATTCCTGTGCTGGCCGCAGGTGGAATATTCGATGGCCGCGGAGTCGCCGCCGCATTCATGCTCGGTGCGCAGGGAGTACAGGTCGGCACAAGATTCCTCATCGCCGACGAGTGCCACATCCACGAGAACTACAAGGCAAGGCTGATCGCCGCATCCGATGTCAGCACCATGGTGACAGGAAAATCACTTGGAGACGCTGTGCGCGGTCTCAAGACCCCTTTCACCAAGAAATTCTTCAAGATGGAATATGACCCTGCCGTGCCGAAGGAGGAGGTACTGAAATTCGGAACCGGATCCATGCGCAAGGCCGTGTTCGACGGTGACCTCGCGGGAGGCAGCTTCCTTGCCGGAGAAGTCGCCGGAATGATCAAGAAAAAAGAGACAGCCAAAGAGATTGTGGAAGACCTCATGGACGGGGCCGAGAAACTGCTCGCCAATGCTCCGGGGCTTCTATCCAACTAAACAATAACAGATTATAAAAAGATTAAGCATGAATAAAAGAGTAGTCATTACAGGTATGGGAGTCATCTCCCCGGTAGGAAATGACGTCAACACCTTCTGGAGCAACCTTTGCAACGGAGTGTGCGGCATCGATCACATCAAGTCCTTCCCTACGGACAACCTCCCGGTCGGAATCGCAGGTATCATCAAGGATTTCAAGCCCGAGGAATACGGTATGGACAAGCCGTTCATAAGAAAGCAGGACTTGTTCACACAGTACGGCGTGGCCGCCGCCTATCAGGCGATGAAGCAGTCCGGACTCTCCTCACAAGGTGAAAACAAGAACATCGACCCTTTCAGGCTCGGAGTCTACTTCGGTTCCGGAATCGGTGGATTCGCCACACAGTACAGGGAGATCTCCAAGATGATCGAGGATCCTTCAGGACAGTGGATCTCTCCGCTGTTCATCCCGACGATGATCTCCAACATCGCCGCCGGACACATCGCCATCCTGAACAACGCCCAAGGTCCATGTCTTGACATCGTGACAGCCTGTGCCACATCGACCAACGCCATGGGTGAGGCTTTCCGCGCCATCAGGAACGGCTATGCCGACGCGATCATCACCGGAGGCTGCGAGAACGCCACCATCCCGATCGGCATCGTCGGTTTCGCCAACGCCAAGGCCCTCTCCAGAGCCACGGATCCGAACTACGCCTCACTTCCTTTCAACGGCAACCGCGCCGGTTTTGTCATGGCTGACGGTTCCGCAGCGCTTGTGCTTGAGGAATACGAGCATGCGAAAGCCCGTGGAGCGCAGATACTCGGCGAGATGGTCGGCTACGGCAACACCTGCGACGCCTACCACTCCACAGCCCCGAGGCCGGACGGCACCACACAGGCAAAGTGCATCGAACTCGCCCTTGAGGAGGCCGGATTCGACAAGGAGAAAGACAATCTCTACATCAACGCGCACGGTACGGGCACAAAACTGAACGATGTCGCCGAGACCCTGGCCTACAAGATCGCTCTGGGAGACTTCGCCTACAAGGCCCACATCAGCTCCATCAAGTCCATGACCGGACACATGTTCGGAGCCGCGGGATCCGCAGAGGCGATCGCCACGGTGCTTGCCCTCCGTGACGGCATCTGCCCTCCTACCATCCACCTCGACACTCCGGATCCGGAGTGCGACCTCGACTACACTCCTAACACAGCAGTCAAGACCGATCTGACCCTCGGTATCTCCGACTCGTTCGGATTCGGAGGGCATGACGCGTGCGTGGCCTTCAGAAAGTGTGAGTAATTCATTTAAAACCAGAATCATGGATAAGGAAGAGATCAAAAAGTTCCTGCCTCACAGAGAACCCATGCTTCTCATTGAGGAGGCCTACATCGACGAGGAAGGCACGGCTCATTCCAAATACCGCATCAAGGAAGACGAGTTCTTCACAAGAGGCCACTTTCCTGGCAACCCTGTCGTTCCGGGAGTGATCCTTTGCGAGATCATGGCACAAAGCTGCGCGATTCTCGTCAAGGATGAGATTCCGGGACACCTCACGCTTTATGCCGGACTTGACAAGGTACGTTTCAAGAATTCCGTGAAGCCGGGGGATCTGTGCGAGGTGACAGCCAAGTTGATCGACAGGCGCGGACAACTTTTCTTCTGCACCGCCAAACTTGAGGTGAACGGCAGGCTCTGCTGCAAGGGCGAGCCAAGCTTCGCCCTCGTCCCGATCGAATAAGCAAATGGAATACAGACGGTTAGGCGAGGAAGAGTTCCGGGACATCGAATCCAGGATCCTGTACGAGGACAACCACATCATGGTCTTCAACAAGAGGGCCGGAGAGATTGTCCAGGCGGACAAGACCGGAGACGAATGCCTTGCCGAGACTCTGAAAGCCTTCATCGCCCAAAGAGATGACAAGCCGGGCAAGGTGTATGTGGGGATTCCGCATCGCCTTGACCGGCCTGTCAGTGGTATCACGATGTTCGCCAAGACATCAAAGGCTCTTTCAAGACTCTCGGAGATGTTCCGGTCCGGGAATATTCACAAGATCTATTGGGCGCTGTGCTGCAAGGCGCCGGAGAAGGAGTCCGCGGAACTGGATGACTGGCTGGTGCGTAATGAGAAGATGAACAAAAGCTTCATCGCCAAAGGGGGTGAAAAGACTCCGGGAGCCAAACTGGCAAAGCTGATCTACACCCATTTGAGGGACACGGAGAGATACTCCCTGCTTGAGGTTCAGCTGCTTACGGGAAGGCATCACCAGATCCGCTGCCAACTTGCGGGGATAGGCTGCGTCATCAAGGGCGATCTGAAATACGGCGCTCCGCGGTCGAATCCCGACGGAGGAATATGCCTGCATTCACATGAGATAAGATTCATCCACCCGGTCCGGAAAGAGGATATGGACATCATCGCTCCGCCTCCTGAGAGCTGGAAGATAGGGTAATGATTCAGAAGCAGGGTGATTTGGAAGGCCTCTTCCAATCACCCTACTTTCTTTCAAGCTCACGTAAATAGTCCTGCAGCCATTCGGAAGGGGTCTTCCCGGTGTTCACCTTGAAGGACATGTTGAACGAGACCGAAGAGTGGAATCCGGACATCTCCGAGACCTCCCCCATCTTCAGCCTCGGATCCGTCTTCAACAGCTCTATGGCTCTCCTCACTCTGTAAAAGTTGACAAACTGCCTGAAATTGCGCCCGGAAAGGATGTTTATCGTCTTCGAAAGATACAACTTGTTCGTGAACATTCTGTCCGCAAGACTCGACATGTCGAAAGTCTGGTCAAGGTAGGGGCGTTTCTCCTCCATGTACATCACCACTCTCCTGTAGAGATTGTTCATCTTCCTGTCATCGTCCACCTTCTCGGCATAGGAAGACCTTAGGTTGCCTTTTATGATGTCCTTGATCCTTTCCTCCGTGTCAGACGGAATGATGAAAGTCCTTCCTGTCATCGCCCTGAGATACAGGACAGCATACAGAGCCATGTAGAGCAGCGCCGTCACGACTGAAAGCACATCGCCCAGATGACCCACCGCATAGATCGCGGACAACAAAATCACCCCTGCCACCAGATAGATCATCGAATAGATGAAACGGGCGTACTCTTCGACATTATGCCAGACGGCGGTGTTACGGAACATGGCTCTGATGGCGGAGAACCGCTTGTAGGTCAAGCGGAAGAAATAGACAAGGACAAACAGGAACATCGGAGCGAACGAAAACGCCACCCTCTGAAACCGGTAATCAAGTGTTCCCTTCGGTTTGGACGCATACACGAACAATGTCATCAAGGTGAACGACAACAGGCATAATGAAGCCAATAGCGAACTCTTCGGCTTCTCGAACGAACAAGGATACATCACCAGCACCGCCGCGGCGCACGAAAGATCCGCCGCCAGCTCACGGGTCTCAAACGGGGAGTCGAAGACAAGCTCACAAACCGCCAGAACAACCCCGCCAAGACACGAGGACATCCGGATCGCATACCTCCGGGTGCGATTGCCCTTGCTGCTGATAAGGTCATAGACGAAGAAGAAAGACAGTTCGACAATAGCCAGCAAAGTAATGATACGTGTCATGTGGTCAATTCTTGTAATGGTGGTCAAAGCCAAGGTAGAAATTTAAACCCCCAGGCGGTGGTTTGCCCGGGGGTACGATGCTATATTTAAACGTTTTTTATAAAAAACTAACTTTTCTTTGCGACTTTGATGGACTCGAATCCTTGTCCATAGACTCCGCTTACGGAGGAAATCGAAAGGAATGCGTCCGGATCCTCACGTTTGATGGCTTTCAGGAGGAGATTCACGTCCGTTTTCCTGGTGATGACCATCAGAACGGATGCAGGCTGCTTGGTGTACCAGCCCTCGCCGTTCAGCACAGTCACGCCACGATGGAAGTCCCTGACTATCATGTCCGCGATCTGCTCATACTTCCTTGACAGGACAAAAAGCTGAACGCTCTGCTTAGAGCCGGCGAGATAGAGGTCCACCACATAGCCATTGACCGTCACGATGATCATGCCATAGACAGCGATGGAGAACTTGGCGTCAAACGGAAGAAGCTGGCCGTCCGCTCCGTAGGAAGGGAACAGCAGGGATGAGGAAATGATGAACACATCGATGATAAGGATGATGCGCCCCGGGGAGATATTCCTGAATTTCGTGATTATCATCGCCAAGATGTCGGTCCCTCCCGTGCTTCCGCCTTGCGAGATCGACATGCCGATGCCAACGCCAGCCATTGATCCGCCGATGATCGAGCACATCAGTTTCCCGTTCGAAAGCGCGAAATCCTGGATGATTGTCTGAGGGATTATGGCCTGGAACAGGTTGAGGCAAGCGGACGCGAGGACGATGGCATAGATTGTCTTCGCACCGAACGAAGGCCCGATGATGATCACGGAGATGATCAGCAGGATCGTGTTGATCACAAAATAGGAGTATCCCATCTTGATGCCGGTGGCATACTGGATGATGGCGCTTATACCGGAGACACCGCCACCGATAAGGTTGTTCGGGGCAAGGAAAATAGCCCAACCAACCGTGTAGACAACTATACCGAGGGTGATGAGAAGGTACTCCTTGACTCCTCGAAGAATTGTTGAAGAATTGATTGACATAAACTATTTCACAACAAAATTAACTATCTTGCCAGGAACGACAATCACCTTGACGACATTCTGGCCGCCGACATACTTGACGGTCTGCTCCATCCCGCGGATTTCGGCCTCGACCTCCTTAGGAGACAGAGACTTAGGCAGTTCGACAGTGAAGCGCATCTTGCCGTTGAACGAGACCGGATAGGTCACGTTGTCCTCGGCTGCCAGCGCCGGGTCAAACTCAGGGAAACGGGCGTAGGTGATGCTTTCCCCGTGGCCAAGAGCCTCCCAAAGCTCCTCGGCGATGTGCGGGGCGAACGGCGAGAGCATTATCGTCAACGGCTCAAGGATCTCACGCTTGCGGCATTTAAGGGCAGAAAGGTCGTTCAGAGCGATCATGAACGCGCTGACCGTCGTGTTGAAGGAGAAGTGCTCGATGTCGTCCTGCTCCTTGGCGATCAGCTTGTGGAGAACCTTAAGCTCTTCAGGTGTGGCCTTCTCATCGGTCACGACGAGGTCATCCCCGTCAAAGAACAGCCTCCAGAACTTGCGCAGGAAGCGGTTCACACCGTCGATACCCTTTGTGTCCCAAGGCTTTGACTGCTCAAGAGGACCAAGGAACATCTCATAGAGACGAAGGGTGTCGGCACCGTAGTCATCGCAGATGTTGTCCGGATTGACGACGTTGTACATCGACTTGCTCATCTTCTCGACGGCCCATCCGCAGACATATTCACCATTCTCAAGAATGAACTCCGCGTCGGCGAACTCCGGCCTCCAGGCCTTGAACGCCTCAAGGTCGAGCCTGTCGTTGCGGACGATGTTGATGTCCACGTGGATCTCGGTGGTCTCGTACTGATCCTTCAGGCCGAGGGAGACGAACTTGTTGGTGCCGACGATCCTGTAGACGAAGTTGGACCGGCCTTGGATCATGCCCTGGTTGACCAGCTTGCGGAAAGGCTCGTCCTCGCAGACGTAGCCAAGGTCGAAGAGGAACTTGTCCCAGAAGCGGGAATATATCAGGTGTCCCGTGGCATGTTCCGTACCACCGATGTAGAGGTCAACGTCACGCCAATATTCATCAATCTTCCTGTCCACCAAGGCATTGTCGTCGTGAGGATCCATGTAGCGGAGATAGTAGGCGCTGGATCCGGCGAATCCCGGCATCGTGCTGGTCTCCAGAGGGTAGCCCTCGTAGGTCCAGTCCTTCGCCCTGGCGAGTGGCGGCTCACCGCTCTCGGTAGGCTTGAACTCGGTGATCTCCGGAAGGGTCAGCGGCAGCTTCTCGAACGGGACAGGGGTCGGGACGCCGTCCTTGTAGTAGATCGGGAACGGCTCGCCCCAGTACCTCTGGCGGCTGAAGATCGCGTCGCGAAGACGATAGTTGACCTTCCTGTGGCCGAAGCCCTGTTTTTCGACATATTCAATGGCGGCAGTGATAGCGTCCTTGACATCCAGCCCGTTGAGGAAGCCGGAGTTGATCATACGGCCCTCTTTCGCGTCGAAACTCTCCTCGCTGACATCGCAGCCCTCGATGAGAGGTATGATCGGCAGGTTGAACTTTCTGGCGAACGCATAGTCGCGGCTGTCGTGCGCCGGAACGGCCATGATGGCGCCGGTGCCGTAGCCCGCGAGGACATATTCAGAGATCCAGATCGGCACCCTGCCGCCGGTCATCGGGTTCACTCCGTAGGAGCCGCTGAACACGCCGGTGACGGTCTTTGTCTGGGCGATCCTCTCGCGCTCGGTCTTCTTTTTTACCGCCGCAAGATACTCATCCACAGCCTCTTTCTGCTCAGGCGCGGTGAGGAGCGGCACCAGGTCGCTCTCCGGGGCCAGCACCATGAAGGTCACTCCGAACATCGTGTCGGCGCGGGTTGTGAATATGGTCACATCGTGCTCTGTCTCACCATTGTAGCACTTGAAAACAGCCTCGCAGCCGTTGGACTTTCCGATCCAGTTGCGCTGCATCTCCTTGAGGGAGTCGGTCCAATCGATCTTGTCCAACCCTTCGAGGAGTCTTCCGGCGTAGGCCGAAACCCTGAGCTGCCACTGACGCATCTTCTTCTGCTCCACCGGGAAACCGCCGCGCACGGAAAGCCCGTCCTTCACCTCGTCATTGGCGAGAACGGTTCCCAGGCCGGCGCACCAGTTCACGGCGGTCTCGCCCTGGTAGGCGATGCGGTAGTTCATCAGGACATCAGACTTCTCCTTTTCTGAATATGCACACCACTGTTCCGCCGTAAAAGGCTCATGCTCAGTGCAGGCCGCATTGACGGCAGCGCTTCCGCCCCTCTCGAAAGCCGAGATAAGATCCTCTATCGGACGAGCCTTACGGGCATCGTTGTCGTACCATGAGCCGAACATTTTCAGGAAAGCCCATTGAGTCCACTTGTAGTAGGCCGGATCGCAGGTGCGGATCTCGCGGCTCCAGTCGTAGGAGAAACCGATCCTGTCCATCTGCTGACGGTAACGGTTGATGTTGTTCACCGTAGTCACTTCCGGATGCTGGCCGGTCTGGATGGCGTACTGCTCGGCGGGGAGTCCGAAGGCGTCGTAGCCCATCGGGTGAAGGACATTGAAGCCCTTCAGCCTCTTGTAGCGGGAATATATGTCGCTGGCGATGTAGCCCAACGGATGGCCGACATGCAGGCCTGCTCCGGACGGATAAGGGAACATGTCCAGAACATAGAACTTCGGCTTTGAGGGATCCTCCTTGGTCTTGAAGGTGCCGCGTTCAGCCCAATAGGTCTGCCACTTTTTTTCAATTTTCCTGAAATCGTAGTCCATTTTATTATTGCAATTGATTAATTATCATGCTTTTTCAGCCCGAAACTTCCTTTCTTCTCAAGCCGGAACTCCACGTAGAGAGACATCCTTGACTTGACCTTCTTGCCCATCAGCCAGCCCGGCTTCCAGTCCGGCGACGCGCTGATGATCCGCACGGCCTCCTCGTCCAGAAGCGGATCCACACCCTTGAGAACCTTGACATCCTTGACCCTGCCCTTCTCGTCGATCACGAAATCCACAAGCACACGACCCTGGATGCCGTTTTTCACCGCCTCCTTAGGGTACTTCATGTAGGTGTAGACCCATTTTTCGAGAAAGACTCTCGGATCGCGGCTGCCAAGGAACGACGGCCTGTAGTCGCAATCATAATAAGGCACAACGTTGTCCTTACCTTTGGCAGAGGTCAACCCTGATAGGTCAGAAGGATTGAAGATCGGCTTCGGCCCGTTGATGAGAGCCACGGAATAATTGTAGACATATTCAAGCTCCCTTTCCATCGTGTCGAAGTCGATGATGGACTGGGTGTCGCGTTCGGTGCAATATTCAGGGTAATGTCCTGTGGTGAAGAGGATTGACGGGATCTCCTTGTCGTAGAAGGCCCTGTGGTCGGAAGTGAAAGGCTCCGCCGCCGTGAGCGTCGGCAGGATCGGCTGGAGCTGCCCGGCCATCGACTTGACGACCTCGTTCATGTCGGCGTTGGAGGAGGTGTAGGCGTAGAAGCCGTTGGAGCCGGTCCCAACCATGTCCAGGTTGATCATCGCGTCGATCTCCTTGACATCCGAGAACGCCCTGTTCAGGAAGTACCACGATCCGGCGAAGGTCTGGCAGGAGGCGCCGAACGCCACGAACAGCACTGATCTGCCGAGCAACTGCCTGTTGGTCCGGAGCATGCGGGACAACTCCAGCATCATCGCGAGACCGGAGGCGTTGCCGTTGGCTCCGTAATAGGTCCGTTCGACAGTCCGCCCATCGATCGTCATGGTGTCGGAGCCGAGGTTGTCCATCCTTGCTCCGATGACTATATATCTGTTTCTCAGCGCTTTGTCGCCGCCCTGCAAGAATGCTATCACATTGCGGGAGGTAAGCGTGTCGCCACTTTCCTGCCTGATGCCGAAGATGTCGCCGTCCTTTCCGGAAAGCACATCGAGACCGTACCTGCCGAAGACTTCGGTGACATATTCAGCGGTCATTCTCTCCCCTTCCGAACCGGCCTTGCGACCCTCCATGACCGCCGCCGAGATGGTCGAGACGTGTTCCTTGAGCGCGCGGACCGTCTCGCTGTCGTCCAGGTCAGCGAACGAGGCTCCGTTTCTGAATTGGGCGTTGGCTTGAATGCCTCCGAAGAGAATGGCGCAGATTGCCGAAATGATCGTGATTTTTCCTTTCATCATTGTTTCCGTTCTAAAATCCACGCGCCCTTAGGGCAAAAATCCTGCCTCTGGAGTTCTTTGAGAGATTCCTGTGCCTTGCCTGGATCATCCGTTCCGCACACTCCGACGGCGGTGCTGTTGCGGAAAGCCAGAAGTTCCCCCTTGTAGCCTTTGCCGGCGATCTCCTTGATGTAGCGCTCGGCATTTTCTTTGTTAGAGAACGAGCCCAGAATCACGACGAAACGATAGCGATGATTGGCCTGACGAACAGAATCAGCGGCTGCAAGCGAGTCAGCCACAGCCTTCCGGGCAGCCTCCAGCGAGTCCTGGCGGGCGCGGAGAGCCTCCTCGTCCTTTCTGATGGACTCCGCCTTGGCCTCAATCCACTCAGAGTCAGGCCGTCCGGCGAGCCTCCGGAAGAAGTCGCAGCCCGTTGCCATGAAGGCGACGAGCACAAAAAACGTCAGTGTCAAGAACACATTTCTCATAACCTACAAAGTTAGCAAAATTCCACCCGCTTCAAAAATATATTTTTTTAAGAAATAAGTATCTTTGCAGATTGGATAACAACTAGACAACAACGAATATTTGAGCCACTAAGTGGCGAGAGGTAACGTGAATTTGTGCGGTGTGCAATCGCCGCAATTTATAATGATTTTTTTATTTGCAGGCGATTGCCTGCTTACAAAAGGTTAATATTATGGCATCAAGAGAAATCAAATTTTCCCTCGTTTACAGGGATATGTGGCAGTCGTCCGGCAAGTACGTTCCCCGCGTGGACCAACTTGTCGAGGTGGCACCGGCCATCATTGATATGGGCTGCTTCGACCGCGTCGAGACCAACGGCGGCGCCTTCGAGCAGGTGAACCTACTTTTCGGCGAGAACCCCAACGTGGCCGTCCGCCGCTGGACAGCCCCTTTCCACAAGGCCGGCATCCAGACGCATATGCTTGAAAGAGGCCTCAACGCCCTCAGAATGAACCCGGTACCGGCGGATGTCAGGGAACTGATGTTCAAGGTCAAGAAAAAGCAGGGCACCGACATCTCCCGCTCCTTCTGCGGCCTGAACGACCACAGAAACCTGCGCCGCTCCGTCGAGTTCGCCAAGAAAGGCGGAATGATCTCGCAGGTGGCCCTCTCCATCACCAGCTCCCCTGTCCACACGGTCGAGTACTACATGGGCATCGTGGACAAGGTTGTTGAATATGGAGCCGACGAGATCTGCCTCAAGGACATGGCGGGAATCGGCCGTCCGACCTTCCTCGGCCAGCTCACACGCGACATCAAGAAGAAATACCCTCATATTCTTGTCCAGTACCACGGCCACTCGGGGCCGGGCTTCTCCCCTGCCTCGATGCTTGAGGTGGCCCGCGCCGGCGCTGATGTCCTGGACGTGGCCGTCGAGCCGCTCTCCTGGGGCAAGGTCCATCCGGACGTGATCACCATCAGGGAGATGCTGAAGGCCGACGGCTTCCTTGTCAAGGATCTGAATATGGACGCCTACATGGAGGTGCGCCGCCTCACGCAGAAGTTTATCGACGACTTCCTCGGCTACTGGATCAACCCTTCCAACGCCAAGATGAGCTCGCTGCTCGTGGGCTGCGGCCTGCCGGGCGGAATGATGGGCTCGATGATGGCCGACCTCAAGGGCTTCCAAGGCGCGATCAACGCCGCCGAAAGGGCTCACGGCCGTCCTGAGATCAGCCTCGACACCCTGATGGTCAAGCTGTTCCAGGAGGTTGAATATGTCTGGCCGCGTCTCGGATTCCCGCCACTTGTGACTCCGTTCAGCCAGTACACGAAGAACACCGCGCTGATGAACCTCCTGAACCTTCTGAACGGCAAGCCTCGCTGGACCACGATCGACAAGGACACCTGGAACATGATCCTCGGCAAGATGGGCCGCCTCCCTGGAGAACTCGCTCCGGAGATCGTACAACTCGCCAAGGAAAAAGGCATGGAGTTCTACACCGGCGACCCTCAGGAGATGTACCCGGACGAGCTTCCGAAATTCCGTCAGATGATGAAGGAAGAGGGCTGGGACGAAGGTCAGGACGAGGAGGAACTCTTCGAGTTCGCGATGCACGAGCGCCAGTACAGGGACTATCGGAGCGGCGTGGCCAAAGAGCGTTTTAACGCCGAACTGGCCGACCTCAAGGCCAAGGCGAACGCCCCGATCGAGGTGGTGCGTCCTGTGGTCGAGATGCCGAAGTTCGATGTGGATGAATATGCCAGACGCTATCCTCACGCCGTTCCTGTCCAGGCTCCGGCCAAGGGTCAGCTTCTCTGGCAGGTCGATGTGGAGGACGATTCCGTAGCTCCGATCGCCGGCACAGAGGTCAAGGCCGGAAAAGGCATAGGTTTCGTGCAGACATATTACGGAATGGAGGAACTGGTTCCCGCCGTTGACGGCCGCATAGTGGCCACCCTCGGCAAGCAGGGTGACAAGGTCGCCAAAGGTGAGATCGTCGCCTTTGTCGAAGGTGCCGCCGACGCCGCCGGTGCAGCTGGTGCCGCCGGTGCAGCCGGTTCCGCTGGCGCAGCCGACGATGCAGGTACAGCCGGTTCCGCTGGCTCAGCCGCCAAGTAATGAATATTCAAAAAGGATTGAAAACTGTCTCTCCGGTCACTTCAGCAGACTCAGTGACCGGAGAAACTTTAATCGCTTCGACAAGTTCAGAGGCCGAAAAAGCGACTTGCCGTAGCAACACCATTGTTTCGGGCGCTTCGGTGGTTGGCGGACTTTGTCAAACCGTTAGCCCTGATGCCGAAAATGTAGGCTCAACCATCGAAAGATTAAACACATACGAGTCGTTTCCAGACCGCAATCCAATTCCCGTTGAGCGGCATCCTTTCGAGCCATTCCTGCCGGCTAATGCCAAGGTGCTGATGCTGGGCAGTTTCCCGCCCCAATCCAAGCGCTGGAGCATAGATTTTTACTACCCGAATTTCATCAACGACATGTGGCGGATTCTGGGCCTGATATTTTTCAACGACAAGAACCGTTTCGTGGACGTTGCCGCCAAGAAATTCAGACTGGATGACATAGTGGATTTCTGCACCGGAATCGGCATAGCGATGTACGACACCGCCACCGCCGTCCGCCGCCTGAAAGACAACGCCTCCGACAAGTTCCTGGAGGTAGTGACCCCGACCGACATCCCCGCCCTGTTAAGGCAGATCCCTCAGTGCCAAGCCATTGTCACCACCGGAGAAAAAGCCACCGACACCCTCTGCCAAACCTTCGGTGCCACCCCACCGGCCACCGGGGAATATTCCGAATTCCATTTCGAAGGCCGTCCGATGCGCCTCTACCGCATGCCCTCCTCCTCCAGAGCCTACCCCCTCCCCCTGGAACAGAAAGCCGCCGCCTACCGCCGCCTCTTCACCGCCCTCAACATGGTATAGCCAGTATAGCCAGCCCCGGTGCCGTTCCACGGCGTGTCCCAACGGTGCAGTTCCACGGTGCGTCATAACGGTGCAGTTCCACGGTGCGTCACAACGGTGCAGTTCCACGGCGCATCACAACGGTGCTGTACTACGATGTGATCCCACACCCCACCTCAGGCAACATTTTAACCCAATATCGTCACCCGAAAGTGCAGCACGGCACGCTTGAGCGACACCTCAGCGCTTCTTCGTCGCCCAAGAGTGCGGCACGACGCGTTCAGGCGACACTTCAGCCCATTTTCGTTGCCGAAAGGTGCAAGGCAGAATGACGTAAGGATGAAGGGACTCTTCGGCAACGAAACCCACACTTTTCGTCGCCCGAGAGTAAAGTACGGCACGCTTGGGTGACACTTCCGAGCATTTTCGTCGCCCGAGAGTGTAGTACGGCACGCTTAGGCGACACTTCCGTCCATTTTCGTCGCCCGAGAGTGCAGCACGACACTTTCAGGCAACACTTCCGTCCATTTTTGTTGCCCGTGGGTGTAGGGCAGAATGACGTAAGGATGAATGGGACTCTTCGGCAACGAAACCCATACTTTTCGTCGCCCGAGAGTGCAGCACGACACGCTTGGGCAACACTGTCACGCATTTTCGTCGCCCGAGGGTGCAGTACGACACTTTCAGGCGACACTTCAGCCCATTTTCGTTGCCGAAAGGTGCAAGGCAGAATGACGTAAGGATGAATGGGGCTCTTCGGCAACGAAACCCATACTTTTCGTCGCCCAAGAGTAAAATACGGCACGCTTGGGTGACACTTCCGAGCATTTTCGTCGCCCGAGAGTGCAGCACGACACGCTTGGGCAACACTGTCGCGCATTTTCGTCGCCCGAGAGTGCAGCACGACACTTTCAGGCAACACTTCCGCGCCTTTTCGTCGCTCAAAGGTGCCGCACGGTACTCTTCGGCAACAAAATCCACACTTTCCTTCGTCTGGGGGGCTGGGCTACTTCTATCTTATGTCGTAGAGGTTGGAGTTGCCGGAGGGGTAGTACGGGAGAGAGGGGTCTTCGATCAGGGCATCCACGTTCAACTTGTGACGGGCCATTACGTTGCGCTCAAGGAAGGACTTTTGGAGGTCGAGGGTGAAGTGCATGAATCCGGCGACGGAGTGGTTGTTGGACAGATAGCGGTAGGCACGGTAGTCAAAGCCGTTGCCCGAGAACACTTTGGCGAGGGCATCCACGCCACAGAAGGAATAGCCGTCACTGTCGATCCGGGAATATGGCACGAGGTCGTCATCGGTGCCATGCAGCATCATTGTCGGGCAGGGATGTCTGCGGGCATATTCAATAGACCCTCCCTTGACCAGGATGGCTCCGGCGAAGGACATCACGCCGGCATAGTTGAAGCCCTCCGGGAGCACTGACGCGACGGGCGTTCCGTTACAGATCTCATATTCAGCCTGTAACGCGGTTATCGCGCCGGCGGAGGATCCCGCGACCACAAGGGCGGACGGATCTATGCCCAGTTCATCCCGATGCTCGATCAGATAGGATGTCGCGCTGAACAGATCCTCAACCGCAAGGTTTATAGCCCTTTCCAACAGCACGACGAACTCCGAGGCGGTAACGCCCCTGACCCCCTTTAAGCCAAGGCGGTAGTCAATCGCCACCACCCCATAGCCATCATCAGTCAGATCCCTGAACCACTCCATAGCCGTCCCGTCACGCCTGTTCCCTTCCATGAACCCGCCTCCGAACACATAGAGGATCGTCGGCTTCCAGCGGCCGTCAATCTCCGTCACGCTCCCCTCCGCCGGAGAGTAGATGTCCATGAAAAGCGCAGAAGTGTCTTTCCGTGAATATTCCAAAGTCCAGCGCGGAGTCAGTTCCCGCGCAGAGACCCACATCCCGGCGCCGAGCGGACACACGGACAGCATCAGAGCCATCAAAAAGGTTATTTTCCTCATATTCAATACTTTTAACTTCACATGCTGTCTGACCATCCTTAACGGTTCTTTGTGGCAACATATTTCCGAGTGGGGCTATCAGGAGAATCTGGCTCTGTCATACTTAATGACTCTCCCAACAAAGGGTCTACATATTTCTTTTTCATGTTATATTTCTCTTTCATACCAAGATGTACAGCTACTTCTGCCAAACTTCCTGGTTCAGCTCAAAAGTCTAAGGAGTAGTTCGACCTTACTCCCTGACTTTTCAACTCTACTCCTTGAAAAATCTTCATCACTCCTTGACTATTCGATACTACTTACGGCCTCGACTCCATCATTTACTGCATTCCCAGCAGTAAGTAAACGGCTGACCAGAGATTGTCTCACCGTGGCGAGTCATCTTCTCTAAATCCTCCGTAGTCATAGCATTCCTTTCTATTAATACTATCAGCCTCTTTTACCGCAGGACAGACCTCAATTGCCCATACATCCCAAATATACGGATTTATCCTCAAAGAACAACCGACACCCACGGAGCATAATGTACGTCATTGAAGTAATCGACTCCGAAGGAGTTGTTCCAAGAACTCTTCGGTAACGTTTTGCAGCATATTTGTTACCAGAGATGTCCACATGGAGGGCTATGGCGACAGTTATAGGCTTTTTCGTTGCCGAAGAGGGAAGTGCGGATAGCAACGGCAACATTTTGAAAGGTTTACGTCGCTGCGAAGGATCGGAACATCAATCACAAACCGTAAACGCAATGTGCTTACACACAAAAAAAGTGTCACAAAGCCGAAAAAGTCCGTAAGAACACCAGAAATCATCCGTTAGTTGGAGTAAAAAGCTTAAAGAAATGAGTAAAGAATCGAAGAGACAACAGGTAGAGAGAATCTACAAGCAGAATGAGAACAGGACCGACAAAGGCCTTGACGAGATGATTATCACCGAAGCCCTTGGAGCCGCGACCAAAAGGTGTGACACCCAAGAAGGATTCTTCCGTGTTCTGAGTGCGCTTAACCTGCTGAATGCCGCAATCAAGGACAAACGATGGACGTCCGAACTCTCATACGGATTCATCAAAGGACGAGCCGCCATCCTCTTCGATCAGTGGATAGCCAATCCTATCGAAGGAGTAAGAGCCTACTACAACAAGGAAGAAGGCGCTGTCTTTTTCGATGTTGACGGTGTCATCTTCAGCTACCACTGGATAAGTTTCACAGAAAGAATAAAGTCCTTCATACACTCCGCAGCCAACAAGCCGATTGAATGGGGCGGAGTGAGGTTACAGAAAATCCCGGTGGAACTATTCGATATGGCCATGGCTTCATAGGGCAAGACGACACACAAATGATCAGGTTCCCTGACAGAGCAGATCTTGAATGTAAGAATATCCATGAATGACCGTTACTGAATATAAGAACTTAAAAAACAATTGACTATGGAAGCAAAATTCGACTGCCTCAACAACGAACAAAGATCAGCCTACATGATGATCGAGAGAACCAACAATAGCTTTTTCCTTTCAGGAAGAGCCGGAACTGGCAAAACCACCTTCCTCAAGAATGTCCAGAAAAGCATCAAGAAGAACTTCGTGATCCTCGCTCCGACAGGACAGGCTGCGATCAATGCCGGAGGTCAGACTATTCATTCATTCTTCGGATTCAACTTCGGAGTACTCGGACCCGGAGAGATCGGAAACATGAACAGGACAAAGATTGGCCTTGTGCGAAATCTCGACACCATCATCATCGATGAAGTGTCCATGGTCCGCTGTGACATCATAGACGCAATTGACAGGACACTACGCCACTATGTCGGCAACTCCGCTCCATTCGGAGGCATCCAGATGGTGTTTGTCGGTGACATGTTCCAACTTGAGCCAATAGCCTCACAAAAAGACCGTGCTACTCTTAAGGAAATCTATGGCCATGATTGCTGCTACTTCTATAAAGCGGCTGTGATCGAACGGATGAAACTTCCGAAGATTGAATTCCTAAAAATCTATCGACAGAATGATCCGGGATTCATCGAATTGCTTGAACACGTCCGACTTGGAAAGATCACAGGATTCGACTTGACAAGAATCAACAGTCGAGTGTCGTTGTGTGACGACGAAAAGATGAGAATCACCTTGACATCGACCAACGCTGACGCCAAAAGGATCAATGATGAACGCATTGCGGAAATCTCATCAGAATCAAAAGCCTACAAGGCCATCTGCACCGGAAAGGCAAAGATGGCTTCCGAAGTGACCGACGAGACACTCACACTGAAGGTTGGTGCACAGGTAATGTTCACGAAAAACGATCGCGCTCGCAGGTGGGTCAACGGCACCATAGGTGTCGTGGCAAATCTTGGCGAAGAGAATGTCAATGTCAGACTCGAGAATGGAGAAGAGTACCTCGTAGAGCGTGATGCGTGGGAGACCATCGACTACGAGTATGACCACGAAAACAAATGCTGTATCAAAACAATCACAGGGAGGGTGGAACAGCTTCCCCTCAGGCTTGCTTGGGCGATAACCATCCATAAAAGCCAATCACTGACATTCGACCGAGTTGCCATTGACTTTGGCAGAGGAGCATTCTCAAATGGTCAAGCGTATGTGGCACTCAGCAGGGCAAGATCCTTTGATGGATTGGAGTTGCTTCGTCCGATGAGTCCTGCCTCCGTCATGACATCACGCGCCGTCCTTGAATTCGCAAAAGATTTCAATGACAGCAACGCAATTGACCGGGAGCTAAGCATTGGTGAGGCAATCAACACTTTCGAGAAAAAGAAAGACTACGATGGAGCCGCCGTTACCCTATACAAAATGGCTGTGACAGAATCCAAAGCCGGACACACAGACAGAGCCTGCGACTACTTCACCAGAGCCATGGCTTTCACCGTCGATGACGCTTGCCTTCAAGGCATTCCTTGGATAGTGGCAAACGCTTATGGCAATGAATTCAACGTAATGAACGCCTGCGGTCTCTACTATAGCGGCAAGAAAGGAGCCGCAGAAGAGATACTACGTCGCCTTGATCCGACTTGGCTGGACAACAACCTTTTGGGACTCTATATGCTTGGTCGATGTCTTGAGGACAAGGAGCAGTGGACTGAACTCGAGGATCTTTACTATAGAATGTTGGCCATATTCAACTCTGCGAGGGAAATGGGGTTGGACTCCATTACCTTCAGAAAGTTGAAATACCGGCTGGCGATTCTGAATGAAAGGCAGTATGGAGACCCTGGAATCGGGGTGATTCGCAGCCTCATAGCCGAAACCCCATCCTACGACAAGTACCACATTGCTCTTCGATGGATGCTTTGGAAGCATCCTGACATCATTAAGGAGTACAAGGAAGAGAACAAGGAGGCACATGAGTGTAAACTCGTCGAGCTGCTCCTTGATCAGAAGAGCGATGAGCAAGAATTCCTCAAGAGCCTCCGTGAGGCACGTACCGAGAAGGGCAACGACTGGAACAGCTACCGTCATCTCATCAACAACCTTAAACTCCCGATGGCCTTCTAAAAAAGTTCACATTTCACGTAAGAATTCAATATTACTATCGTTGAATATAACAGAGGTCGATGAATAGTCAAAGGCCCGACAACGATAAAAACAAATGAATATGAGAAAATTCTTAGAACCAAAAGGTTACGGACTCAAGAAGTTCGGCCACATCAGCAACTTCAACGCTCAGATGGCACAGCTCAACCATCTTCTCCAAGGCACGGGCGTTACTCTCAAAGGCTACGAGATCGACAGCCTCGTGGATGGTCTTGTCGCCACCAACCTCAACTCCTATGGATGCGACAACTACTACGGGGCACCAATCGATGAGGGACACGCGGCCTACAAAGTCATCGACATCGGCAAAAAGACAGCCTCAGGCGAGGACATTGTCGGCCTGTTCTTCAGAAACCATAAAAGGCATTCGTTTGAAGGCGTGACCTGGACGACCCGGCGCGGCATCAAAATGGAAATCACCCTTGCAAGCAAACCACACATCGGAAACATAGTCTTTACGTCAAAGGAGACTTTAGACACCTTCCTTGAGAGCGTCGTCAACTGCGCGGTTCCTGAACCTTGGAATATTTCCGGCAGAATCAACTCCTGCAAATATCCAATCCTCAAATCCTACCTTGAGAACACGTTCCTCAAGCTGTGCAAGGAGGCCGAAGAGGGCAAGGAGAACAAAGTGTTGCATAGCAACGACAGCCAGCATATTCTATTCAACACCAATCTCCCCGACACCTTCGGGCATGATATTCTGCTTCTCGCCGATGTCAGAAAGAAGCCGAACGGAGAAGAATATTATGAGAGCCCGAGGATGCTGAAGTCCGGCATCATCGGCAGACGTCAGTCAGGATTCCGCGATGACGCCGAACCAGAACCAGCCACATTCTTCGATGATGTGAACGAGGTGATCTTCCAGTCCAGCTGGCTGATCGACACGAACTTCGACCACCTCTCCCACATCATTGAGGACAACCGCGCAAGATTCCCGAAAGAGTATCAGGCCAAGAGCCCTGCGGAAGTGGCAAGCGCCCTCGAAAAGGCCATTGAGCTGGCTAAACGAATGGCCAAGCGCAATTTCAAGTACATCGCTCCAATGTACCGTCCACAGAAGAACCGCATACAACTTTTGATGCCTATCTACCTGAACGGAAGCTACAAGCAAGCGCCAGACTTCGCACTTGTCCTCACCCCGGAGAACGGCATCTACGTGCCAGAGACAATTCTTCCGATCGAAGGGGCCTACCAGAACGCTCGTCTGATCGCGATGCCTGATGAGGCCTGGCTGAAGCCAGAGACGATCTTCAACGAAGCGAAGGCCGCATAAGGAGGTAACCGGCATGACATATAACATCAGAAAACGACAATGAATATTAACATAAACTCATTCGAGAATATGAAAAAGAACATCACTAAGGTCGCTTATGGCTCGGCCACCACCCTTGAAGCCATAATCTGTTTCGCGAAGTCACACACCGCCGCCGACTTCATGTACTACATCTGCAGGGTTTTCGGCATAGCATTGCCGTTACCAGTGGCGATAGCCATCCGCATCCTGCTTCTGACAACCGGAGGTCACGCCCTGATCGACGGGATAAAGAAGCTGTGTCCGGAGCTACACCAGAAACTATTCGCCAGAGGATAAGGCTAGCGACACAAGAAAAAAACAACAAATCTACTAACACACTTTCACATGAAAGAAGACAGGACATTCGACGACTTCTCAGATGAAGAACTCGATGAAATCGAGAAAAACGATCCCGAACTGTACGACACGTTGAACGACAACACGGTCGAAGCCACACTGGACATGATGTACCCAGACGAAGACTCACGTCCCGATGATGACTAAACGCCCTGATCAGTAATGACTACTCTTAAAAAAGAGGAGGCTCAGTTTGAGTCTCCTCTTTTTTCTTTTATGAATATGAGAGTCAGTTCCTCTGACGCAACGGTCAAAATTTGCCTCATCGAATATAAGACCGAATCATCATGCCACCACTTTTACAGTAGAAGCATGATGGGTATAGCTCGGATAATATTCAATTTTAGAGAAGCAATCCAAGCATATTTGATAAAATGCAACCGAATCCGTCTTAGTATCTACAAGACCGGAAATCTCCTTTTTCATCTTATATGCTTCCGCAGGAGTAACTATGCACTCAAACACGCTTTTATTCACACGATGGCCATATTTTTCCAGTACAGCCGCAACCTTTCGACGTGGCTTAGCCAATGCGATATCATACGCCACAACGTAATAGTCTTTATGTTTCCTCATAACAAAACAAAGTTCTTATTACGATAACGCTTTGCTCTACGTATTCTTACCCAAGCCGACCATAAATCATTAATAATGTTGTCATACCCACTCACATGTGGGCTTCTGCAACTATCTTCCAGCTCAAGTTACTACCATATTCAGCGTTGTCATACCCACTCACATGTGGGCTTCTGCAACGGTAAACTTGACCTTTACCAAAGATTATATCAAAGTTGTCATACCCACTCACATGTGGGCTTCTGCAACCCATTATGTGCCACGCTACCACTATAGCATGTGTAAGTTGTCATACCCACTCACATGTGGGCTTCTGCAACCTTTTGAATCACTCTAGTGATTTGGTCATGTTTAGTTGTCATACCCACTCACATGTGGGCTTCTGCAACTTTAATTTCAGAGCTAATCCTGATATGATTATTGTTGTCATACCCACTCACATGTGGGCTTCTGCAACATTTCAAGAATATCTTGAAGTCTATGTTGTTGAAGTTGTCATACCCACTCACATGTGGGCTTCTGCAACAAGTTACTGGTTTTCTTCCAGATGCTTCTGGTAAGTTGTCATACCCACTCACATGTGGGCTTCTGCAACCTATTTATCATTACGAACATTGAGCTTCCTACAAAGTTGTCATACCCACTCACATGTGGGCTTCTGCAACCTAGTGATTGGCAGTCAATTGTTGAAATGTTCCGAACTTCAATCAACGACAAGCCAACACCTTCTTGTTATTTTCGCAAATATACATAATGATTTTCGAAAATCTAACATTATACATACAGCATTTGGGCATATCACATTATCACAATGAGACATAACCATATCGCAATGAAATTGGGTCGATATCATGATTATGATATTCACGAAAACACATGTAAGCATACTGCTGATTACAAGCCACTTACCAATAACAAGATTTGCAAATATTCGCAAACATGCGAGGCTTACGAACACAATGTGGGCGTTTGCGAACATACTATGCTAGCCATAAATGACACAAAACGCAGCCGATCACGAATAAGCCAAAAAGTTTTTTCGCAAATCATCCGAGTCACCACTTAGCCACATAAGGCCTGAATTTGGCACCAGACATGACACTGTTAGCAAGAGCAGCAGCCTGAATGTCTATTATATCACACAACCGTCGGCTCTCACCTCTATAAATCTCATAACGGTACAACCTTGTCATCACATTTTGAGCAAGATCTCTCTTCGTGTCATCATCCAACATTCCATCCTTTGTCACGCAGCATCGCATCTTCCTTTGCAGCATACTAATCACTATCCTATCCACGGCTTGACATCTAAACAATTCAATAAAGTCAAAGACAAGATTGGGATTCCCATCGGTATGATGTATAAAGCCACAATAAGGATTTAAACCTTTTTTCAATAGAGCCTGCCAAATTCTTGGATAAAGCATCGAATATCCATAATTCAGCATACAATTCACCACATCAACGGCACCTTGTTTAACTCTTGAATAGAATTCCACATCGTCATCACTCAGCAGATCCCTAACATATTGCCAATACTTTTCCGCAGCCGATGCCTCGTAGGCCATTATGCTTTTTCGATAGTCTTTCATCTTATCAACAAACACATCCGCGATCGCTTTCTCCGCACATTCAAAGGAATCCTCCAAAACTGGGAACTCATCGTTCTCCACATTCTTCTTATGATACTTATTATAGTACTTGCATAAGTTCAATTGGTTTTTTAACTTCCCAACCATAATTGACTTCGCCAAATTCAAGGAATCTTTTTCAGACAATAATGCTTGTGCTGTCCATAAGGAAGAATTCACGGTTGATGGAGACATCAGTGACGCCAAATGTGAGCTATGCTCCCCAAAAAAGTCTATGGCTATGCCATTCTTGGAACAGTACTCGGCAAGATTACTTGAAATGGCGATCCCTCCAGAAAGTATGGAGATGTGTTTTATCGCAGCACTATTCAGCTTCAGAGGCTGACCGGCCTTCTTTAAGATCAGTCCCCGATATCCGGCACCAAGGAAATAACCAGAGCCAGCGATCACAAGTTCAGAATTCTCTGATTCAAGACGTTGATATTCCGCTTTTCTTTTTGACAGCAGTCTCTGTTTTTGCAGCAGATTTGAACATGAGGCACTATTCTTCATCAGGGCCGTATTAGGATTCGTATTACCTAACAGTCTCTTTGATAGATCCTTCAGAACTTTTTCAGAAATCTTGATACCTTTTGATTTCCATTCTTTTTTCGCATCATCAAACATCGCTTCAAAAAGTTCTCTATACTCTGTCGGCAGGACCGACAGATAATAGCGGTTTATACCATCTATTCTTCTTAAATATATTTTTGTAGGATTGTTCTTGATGAGTTCAATATTAGATATAGATTCCGACAATTCCGCCTTCTTTTTCTCTGAGATAGAAGCCTTCGTGGCCGAAATCACAATTCCGAGAAACTCAAAAGGTTCTGAGCAAGGACCTATATCTGGAGGTTCATTCAATGATAACCCCATCTTCGAAGATAGATATTCCATTGTTGAAGCTGCTATAGCCTCAGCCTTTGGCCGCGAGCCTGACCACATCACTATGTCATCGGAATATCTCAAATAGGGAATGCCCTTATCATCTATTGACTGATCGAAAGAGTTCAAGAAGAAATTGGCAAGCATCGGTGATAGTATTGCTCCCTGAGGTATTCCTTTAGCAGTCTCAACCCAATGCAGGTTCTTTTCGACACTGCCCATCGACATGCATAAATCTATAAGTTGCAGAAGTTTCTCATCTTTTACGACCTGACGCAAACGCTTCATCAACATGGTTCTGTCAATGCTAGCAAAGAAATTATCTATATCACACCTGATATGAAAACCGTCTTTATGTGTTTTGGTCTCATGCAATGCTCTTCGAACACATTTCAAATGACCACGCCCAGGACGATACGCATAACTGGATCGCGAAAAAGTCCTCTCTAAAATTGGTTCTATCTCCATTTTTATGGAAGCCTGTACTATCTTATCACCTACACTAAGCAGGCCAATAGTCCTTTCTTCATCATCCTTCTTTGGTATGCTCACATTCAGATAGGGCCGTGGAACCCATTCCCCCTCTATGAGATCACGATGAAGGCTCTCCAGATTATTATGCAGATTACGGCCAAATGAATCCAAAGTAATGTTATCAATACCTCCCGCAGACTCCTTAGACAGAATAGACTTCCAAGCAAGGTTGAGATTGTCATAAGAAGCCACAGACATAAACAAACCATCTTTCATCATAGCGATTTTCTTAAAATGTTTTATCTTTGCAAAAATAAAACATTACCATGAATACTCATCAAGAAGAACTACAATCCTGGATCACAAGAAAACGCCTCCCAGATACGGAAATGAAGAAATACTGGGCTGCCTATATGAATCTGGCTCGATTGAACTTTTTCAAAACCCTAATGTTTATCAGCAACTCCATTGGCGACCTAAAGCCGGCAAAAGACAATAACGGTAAAGGAAATACAGAAGTGAACATGCATAATATGGGGATCTTGACGGCATTACTTGGTCCAGAGGATGAAGAAAAGGCAAGGTTACTCATTTTCAAGCATTTCCCTTTCCTCCGCACTTTTTGCATCGAAAAAGAGCTTTCCCTCTCAAAACAAAGAACAATCTTGATAGATATGGCATGCATAATAGGTCGCTATCGAAATATGTACTCACATAGCATCTTCATCTCCGATGATAATGAGAAAGTATTGGAGTCCGAGAAAAGGTGTAGTGAATACCTTCAATCCATATTGACTGTATCCACAAGAATAATCAAGGAACGTTATCGCTCAAATAAGAACGATGCTCAAAGAGGAATGATTGACGATAAATCCTTAAAATTCATATCAGAAAATAAGGTGAAATTCGTCTATGATGAAAACGGCAAGCGTATAACAGCGCCAAACAAAAAATACTACCTCAGCACTATTGACAAAGACAATACTCATTTGAGTTATTTCGGCAAATTGATGCTGACTTGCATTCTACTTGAGAAGAAGTATGCGACAGATTTTCTGACCCAATGTCATTTTCTGGACGCCTTCAACGACAGTGAAGTCGCTCCAAAACTTTCAGAAAGAAGATTGATGCTGGAAGTGATGACAGCACTGAGAATAAGATTGGCTGAAAAGAAACTGTCTAATGAAAAAAGCGAGGTTCAAATTTCATTGGATATTCTGAATGAGCTGAAGAAATGTCCATTTGAACTGTATGAACTTCTTGGAAGTGAAGATAAACGTTTATTCACCATTGTCGCAGACACTGGAGAAACGATACTCCTAAGAAGGCATGAAGACCGGTTCCCACAGTTGGCATTGTCATGGATAGATTCAAGCAAAGCATTTGATCACCTTCGATTTCAGGTTAATGCGGGAAAACTACGTTATTTGTTTCGCGACAACAAACACTGTATTGACGGTCAGACAAGAATGAGAGTGCTCGAAGAGCCTCTTAATGGTTACAGGCGTTTGATGGAATTTGAAGAAGAGCGGATTCAGAAACAATCCGGTGAGATCAGGTCTTTGTGGCCCGGCCTTGACATACTGAATAAAGATGAGACTCCGCGAAATGATGCTTCAGTTCTTCCGTACATATCAGACTACAGAGTCAGATATCTTTTTGACGGCGATAACATAGGTATTTCCATAGGCGATTTTACACCTTCGATTACTAAGACCGATGAAACTAAATATCGAGTAACAGGAAAAACAGCTGATTGCTGTCTAAGCAAGTACGAACTTCCAGGGCTATTATTCTATCATCTGCTTACACTACGGCATGGAGACAACAAGAGATCGACAAAGAATGCCGAGGACATCATTATAGATGCCATTAAACGTTATAAAAGGCTCTTTTCCGATGTCAAAGAAGGCATTCTTAAACCTATAAAGGAAGAAAATGCGAACCAACTTGGAAATAGGATATGGAATTCCTATGGAATTAATATCAAGGATATTCCCGACAAAATCATAGATTATCTACTTGTGCGGGAATGTAATGAGGACGAAAAGTTCACCGCATGGAAGAATGGGTTCATAAGTGAGATGCTCCAAAGCACTAAGAACAGAATCAAGAGGTTTGAAAAAGATTCAGAAGCCGTCATATCCTCTGACAACAAGCCAGGGAAGAAGAATCATGTTTCTCTAAAGCCCGGGGCATATGCTTCATTTATAGCCAACGACATCGTGTTTTTCCAAGAATGCGGAGCAACAGAAAAGATGACAGGCTTGAATTTCAAGGTCATGCAGTCCAGACTGGCAACCTTCACTAAAGACGGATCCACTTCATTCAACATTCTGCTTCAGACACTCAAGAACGCACATCTGGTATCCACTACCTATGGCAAGGGGGATCACCCATTTTTATACAGAGTAATCAAACAACAACCATCTGATATCGTCCAGTTTTACAAAATCTACCTGAATGAAAAAGTTCTATACCTACAGAGTGACATCCCCGACAACGCCATTTTCCTTCATGGAGAAAGGAAAAGATGGGAGAATCGAAACGAGCAGTACTATCGAGATCTTGCCGAGAGATATCTCCAACGCCCAATTCAACTTCCTCGGCAACTCTTTGAATCACATATACGACAGTTGTTGCTGTCAGACTGCATCAAAGGCGAACGAGGGAACGACCTTAAAGAGGCTATCAACAGTGCAGCATCGCAAGGAAGATGCAACACTACATACATGATAATGGAATACTTCGCAGATTATCTCTGTGATGGAACTCAATTCTTTTATGGATTGTTCGATGGAGATTTGTCACATGAATACAATTACCGGTTCTACTCTCTTATAAGCAACAACATAGAGAATTCAAAGAAATTGGTCTTGACTCTAAAGAAAGGAAATAACTCAAAAGAATCACCATTCATATCAGCATTGGAGCGTGGGATACATTGGTCCAAAATGAACCCATTGATGAAAAAAGGCTTAAAAAATGATTCATCAGAGGGAGATTTCGTACACGCCGCTAAAAGAGCATATAAGGAAATGACCGAGACTGAGAGGATGTTTCGAAGATATGCTGTTCAAGATGAGGTTCTATTCCTTGCCGCGAAGATAACAATCAGACGGGTTCTTGGGTTATCCGAGCAGTATAACTGTTTGTTAGGTGACATAAAGCCGCAAGGGGGCAGTCTTTTGGAACAAACAATTCCATCAATCACAACCAAGCATACCATAAACACAGGTAACAAAAAGCAGAAACCAAAACAAGTTCAGATTCTGCAAAAGAATGTAAAACTGAAGGATTTCGGCAAAGTATTCAAATTATTGAATGACAGAAGAATCTTTGACTTATTGTTCAATAAAGGGAATGAGGCCGTGAGCATGACGGATTTATGTGAGGAACTGGAACGCTATGACAGGCATCGTGTCGATGTGTTCGATTCTGTACTTAAATACGAAAGCAAGATCACAAAAGGGTACACTAATAAAGAGCTCATGAACGAGAGCGGACAAATCGACTTTAAAGCGATACAAGCATTTGACAAGCAGAATACAACAGCAGACAAAGAAGATCTAAGGCTCATCAGGAATGCTTTCAGTCACAACCAGTATCCTCAGTATAATAACGAACCGATTCTTTTCGACAAAGATATTCCTGAAATCGCTGACGAAATATCTATAATAGCCAAAGACATCGAAGAAAACACAAAATAGGTGTATCATGCAGCATGTAAAAAGGGTGACTAACAAGCCTTAGACACCCTTATATCGAGACATGTCTCTCGCCACAACAGTCAATCATGAATATATCGCTAAAAGGATACCGCTCATAGCGCTCAAATAGGTACCGGTTGTA
>OGOQ01000147.1_pt1 | contig 80199 bp, 75 predicted proteins | sample 1552691 | NCBI WGS metagenome assembly OGOQ01 (sample SAMEA2580209, study PRJEB22360) | human gut metagenome | biome: human gut; feature: human-associated habitat; material: faeces | place: Denmark | collected 2008/2010
CCTACGACGCCCTGATTAACAGTCAGGTGTTCTACCGGCTGAACTATCGGGGAATATTTTGTGATGTTTTGTGTTGCTCAACATCACGAGTGTTATTATACTAAGTCCACACGCATTTGTCAACACTTTTTTTGAACTTTTTTATGATTTTTTCAGAAAAAGTTTCCCAAAGTCGTCAAGCCGATTTGTTTAAGCAACTAAAACCGCTCAACCATACGTGTTTCAGGCTTTTACCTTAACTACGATTTTTTGTACGTTGCTGGCGATTTTTTCTACAGAACAATTAGGTCTGTGTAATTCCCACGGGAAAAAAATTGCAAAATCACCGGAATTTAATACTGCGCAATTCTTCTCCTGCGGGTCAGCGTAAAAAATTACGTCTTCTTTTTCTGCTTTATTTTCAGTTTCCACGCAAGCATCAGTCAGCGGTGTATACCAAATTGCTTCCTCACCGCGAGCAACAAACTGTACATCAATATAATCGTTATGCTTTTCCGGACGGCGTTCAGCCTTAGGCTCGGTATCATATGTATTGACGCGGGCGAAAACATTACGTCCGTCAATTTCATATTCACCGTTTTCTACCTTGCTGAAATCAGTCGCAGCAACGTAAGCCAGTGCTTTTTGCAAACGCTCGCTTACATACGGCAGCAGCTTTTCAATATCTTTTTTATTTCCTTGCAGCATAATTATTTTCCTCCTCTATCGTTGACGAAAGCATTGTTGATTGTTATAATATATGTAGGTTGGTCTGACGAGTGGTTCCGTCAGCTCTTCCCATAAAAATTGTTTTATTGAAGAAAAGGCTGGCGGTCATATGTCGGTCTTTTTCTTTTCTGTAATGTTACTTACAAGCCAAGATAATGGTCGCAACAAGAATGCCGAAAGCAATCATAAGACTTAAGGCTTCGTACACACGCATAGCTCCCACCTCCCTTGAGGGGCAGCCAACGTTCGTCAGACCATTATCATTATACCAAAACTAAACTAATAAAGCGAGGTTTTTATGAGCTACTTAAATGTCACCAATGTTTCCCATTCCTTTGGCGGCCGCCAAATTTTAGAAAACGTTTCCTTTAAACTCCTGCGAGGTGAGCACGTAGGTCTTGTTGGCGCTAACGGCGAAGGCAAATCCACCTTTTTGAATATCGTAACCGGTCACGTACTGCCTGACGAAGGCAAGGTTGAATGGCCCGGTAAGGTTACCGTCGGTTATCTGGACCAGCAAAGCACTCTGGAAAAGGGCATGACTATCCGCGAGGTTCTGCGCACTGCCTTCGACGGCATGTACGCTATGGAACAGCAAATGCTGGAGCTGTACGATAAAATGGGCGATGCTTCTCCCGAAGAGCTTGATAAAATGATGAATACAGTCGGTGAAATCCAGTCTGAGCTGGAGCACAACGGTTTCTATTCCTTAGACAGCAAAATCGAAGAGTTCGCCAACGGCCTCGGTCTTGGCAGCATCGGTCTTGATAAAGACATCAGCGAGCTTTCCGGCGGTCAGCGCAGCAAGGTCCTGCTTACTAAGCTGCTGCTGCAGAACTCCCAAATTCTGCTGCTGGACGAGCCTACCAACTATCTGGACGTTGAACATATCGAATGGCTTACCAAATTCCTGCAGAACTATGAGCACGCCTTTATTTTGATTTCCCATGACATTCCCTTTCTAAATAAAGTTGTCAATGTTATCTATCATCTGGAAAATTGCGAGCTTACCCGTTACAGTGGTGACTACGACAAATTCCAGGAAATGTACGCCATCTATCAATCTCAGAAGGCTGCAGCCTACGAGCGTCAACAGCAGGAGGTTGCTAAGCTGGAGGACTTCATCGCCCGTAACAAGGCACGTGTTGCTACCACTAATATGGCAAAAAGCCGCCAACGCAAGCTGGATAAGATGGAAATGATTGAAAAACCGCGTGAAAAGCTGAAACCAACCTTCAAATTCACCGAAGCACGCACTCCCAGCCGCTTCATCGTAGAAGCCAAGGATTTGGTGCTTGGCTACGACAGCCCGCTCACCCGTCCTGTTACCTTTAATCTGGAGCGCGGACAAAAAATCGCTATCCGCGGTGTCAACGGCTTAGGTAAAACCACCCTGCTAAAAACTATTTTAGGCATCATTCCGCCTGTCAGCGGCAAAGTCGAGCTGGGTGAATTCCTGGAGCCGGGCTATTTTGAGCAGGAGGAACGCGAAAAGAACGAGAATACTGCTCTCGATGATGTTTGGAACGAATATCCCGGCCTGACCAACTACGAGGTGCGTGCAGCACTCGCAGGCTGCGGTCTGACTAATGAGCACATCACCAGTAAGGTTTTCGTACTCAGCGGCGGTGAGGCTGCCAAGGTGCGCCTGTGCAAGCTGATGCTGAAGGATGTCAACTGGCTGGTACTGGACGAACCTACAAACCATCTTGACGTTGACGCTAAAGACGAGCTGAAGCGTGCACTGAAGGAATTCAAAGGCAGCGTTCTGCTTGTTTCCCACGAACCGGAATTCTACGAGGACTGGGTAGATAAAGTTTGGAACATAGAAGACTGGACCACTAAGATTATTTAATATTGTAAGCATAAGATACAAAAGCGTTCTGCCGCCAAATTGCGGCAGAACGCTTTTTACTTGCAACAGCTTGCTTTTCAGCGTACACGCTTCTTAAAAATTTTAAACAGCTCCGTCTTTTCTTCGGACATAAATTGATAGCCCGGCGCCAAAAGTGCGGCACGCTCGCGTGCTGCTTCCAGATCATGGAACACATCCCATTTGGAGGCTACCAGCTGCTTGCCGTACTGACGCAGCAAATACGCCGGATGGTAGGTAGCAATGCAGTCAAAGCCCTGCTCCGTGCGGAACCACATGCCGCGGTCGCGCGTAATGCGCATATCGGGACGTCCCAACCAATGCAGCGCCACGCTGCCCAAGGCCACGATTACCTTCGGCTGAATAATCTCCAGCTCACTCTGCAGCCACTGCTTAGCGCAAAAATCTGCTTCGGCAATATCAGGTGTACGGTTATTCTTCGGTCTACATTTGATCACGTTCGTAGTCAATACTCTGTCACGCGTCATCTTGGCTGCCCACAGAGCCTTGTCCAGCAATTGTCCGGACGGCCCTATTAAAGGACAGCCGTAATCATCCTCGACCTGGCCGGGGCCCTCTCCTACAAACACTATCGGGCTTTCGGGATTACCATACCAGCCAACAGGTGCAATAGCATCCTGACGTAAGGGGCAGGCTTGACAGTTTGCCAGCTCGCCCTCCAATTCACTTAAATCCATATCCTCATCCTCCACTATTTTAACGTTCTAATATCCCAAGATAGCTTCATGCTGCGTTACGATAAACGGCAACTGCTCGCACAGGGCTTCGCGTGCCTGCCATAGGTTCTCACCCGCAGCCTGGATATTGCCGACAGCCGGCGATACCTTGCGGCCGAAGCTGCCAAGCGCCAGCATGCGCCCGTTTTTATCAAACAACCCTTGCTCCAACGTCAGATACCAATAGCCCTCTTTCGGTGCCTGACTGCCATCCATGCCGCAGACCAGCATATATTCTGCACCGACCTCCCTGCTGAGCTTCAGCAAATCCTGCGTTGTGTAGGCATCCTTGGGCAGATTACGTTCCATAATAATATAGCTGGGCAGCATTTTGCGATATTCGTCAAGCACAAAACGCTTGATATCCGTTACATAAGCCAGCTTTTTCAGACTGTCGGAGGTATTTACCCAAACAGCTACCACGGGCTGCTGCGTAATTTTTCTATCCGTAACGGGCTCCAATCTTCCCATGCTTATCTCTTTGTCACGCTCTTTATAATATTCGCTGAGGCTGTAATCAAAATACATAGCCATAGCATGCTGCAGATTGCTGATTTTATTGGAAAGACTGTACTTCACAGGCTCGCCGAACTGCTTATAGCCGCCGAAAAACGTCTGTAGGCTGCCGGGAACAGGGTCCGCCGTGTTGCTGATACGCAGCAGCTTAATCTTATCACCGTACTGCTCCGCAAAGGCGCTGTTGCCAATCGCCGGAGCTCCAAAGGTGATAACAACGAACTTTTCCTTAGGCATTCCCAGGCTCGCTAAACGCTCGCCCAACAGCGTCGCTGTCGCTCCGCCAAGACTGTGACCTGTAAGTACAAGATAAGCATCAGGATCCTCGCTTACGCACTTGAAAAGCCCTCTCAGCTTGCTGTTCTCGTCAACTACGCCACTGCGCAGCACCGCATCCACATAGCTGTTAAAGCCTGCATGCACCGCCGCGCCATCCTTAGGCACAGGCTGCGCCGCCAGTTCCTGCATCTCCGCTAAGGTAGAACCGCCGTAATTAACCTTCTTGGTTGCAAGATTTATCTTCCAGTCACTCTTGCTGGCACTGCCGCGGAAGGTTACCAGATATATTTGCTTATTAATTTGCGGAAAATAATTTTTGGCTACAGCATAATTCAGCTCTACCTTGCCGTCATTTCCCTGCTGGCTTTCAATCTGCCAGCCATAGCTGCGCAGATAATCAAATTCCTGGGAAGTATGCGGCAGATAAACACCCAGACAGGATGCTGCTGCGATTGTTGTAAAATAACTCTGCACGTAGGCAGAACTTACCGGGTTAAGTGACGCTGCATACGTCATCGTACCCAAGCCGAAAAACAGACATATAATTGTAAGTAAACGCATAAGCTTAAGCATGCTGCACCTCCTTGTAATATACCATTGCTATTATTATAACACAAAAGTCCGAACCTCTTGAAGAGATTCGGACCTTTCTATATTTTAGACAAACTCAGACGTTTTATTGAATTTTTTCAAACTCGCCGTTGTAACGGGCATTTTCTTTATCATAGGCTGCAGGATCCGCATAGCGGTTAACCTTGCTGTTCAAAGTACAAGCCTCTTTGATGCAGTCATTAACAGCATTTTTGGTATTAATGCGCGGATCATCCTCGCTGGCAATAACATAACCTGCTACACGCAGCATGCTGCTGTCATATTCCTTGATACCATAATCATAGCTGAAAAGCTTACCGTCTACAACAGTGCTTTCCTTCAACGCAACCTTAACAGTGCTGTATTTGCCAACCAGCTTGTCACCGCTGCCAACACCGGCCAGGTCAAGCTTCACAACAATCGGCACCCAGTTGGGACGAGTAACCAATGATACATCGGCAGCAGTCAGTTCCTTATCCGGAGCAGCTTGCTTAATCATCTGTACAGGGAAACGCTTGCCGTAATTTGCCATGAGGAAGGCTTCAAATTCCGTCTTACCTTTCTCAACATCATTTTCAAGATTCTGCGCTTCCAGAACAACCTCCGGAACCTGATACCACAGCACTACCTTTTTCGCCGGGGCAGCAGCGCAAACGGAACACATCAGCAGACAAAGGATACAAAGAAACAGTTTTTTCATAGAACATTCCTCCTCGCTATATTCATTAACTATATTGTAGCAAGAAAATACCCCGCTGAAAAGAGTAATTGATAATACCTTCCTGATAAAAAACGAAAAGAGAGCAAGGCTTTTCCCTGCTCTCTCAGCAAATGACAAAATTTCTTACAGTGTTTAAAACACCAGTAAATCTACAACCATCCAACCGGCAAATAAAATCAACATCGGGTATAAATCCTGCATAACGCTTGCCTCCTACGCATATCGCAGATTCATTCATCTTCGTTATACATAGTATACCCGTTGAATATTAAATACAGATTAACCTTAAGGTAAAATCCAGGAAAAAAAGATTTGCGGTTCGACAGTTTATTTTTAACGTATATATTTTCTTTTCTCTGTACTTAAAAAACCGAAGTATTATTTCAGGATATAGTCTATACTTTTACGACTGCCAGTCGAATTTTAATTTTTCTACGCACTAAAAAACGCTGTTTATGCATAAACAGCGTTTTTGACAGCATATATTGTCATAAAAGTTATGTTCTATTTATTAAATTCATTTAAGCTGTCAACTATTCTCCTGTTTAAATCATCATATACATTACGTTTGCATATGTATTCTCCTTCCATAATCAACAAAAACGCCTTACGCAGATGCTGAATAATCTGGTAGGAACTCAGCTTAGGCTCTATAGCCTGCAAATTCTCTTCCGTAACATCAGTTAAAATAGTATGTGCTATTTTATTCCGCTGATTTTTCTCTACCTCTCGAAGAATCTGCAATTCTCCCATAAGTTCTGTTTTGATAGATTTTAAAGACTCCAAAATTAGTAGCATGTTAGAAAAGGAAAGCTCCGTATCCCTAAAGCCTTGACGAAAATAATAATTCAGATAAGTAAATACATCCGGCGCTTCTTTTCTCAGCTTCTCCGCGCTTATTTTCCAACTGCTATTATTATTTCTTTTGCTGTAACAAAAGCGCTCCAATTTAAGCGCAACATGATTTTCGAAATAATAAAGTAGCAACTCATACAAAAACGGCGTCAGCTTAGGTATAAATTCTGCCAATTCGCCTTTTCTCTGATGCAACTCCATTACCATCAAAAATTCATTCAATTTTTTCACGGAATTATTATTATAAATATTTTCCTTACCCATCCCCTTAAATGCCTCATTTATCAGCAGCTTAGAACGCAAATCCGCATGTCTTAGCAATTTACCGGTTTCTTCAACAAACATTGCTTTATTTTTATTATACATATTCAACGCTGCTCTATATTCATAATTATTAATCAAACTAATCAGTTGGTGGCGTATACTGTAACGCCGCAAAAGCGAAAGCGGTGCTTCATGGCAACGACATGTATAATCAGTAGCATTATCAAAATTGTTTTCTATTACAACATCGATATCTTCGTTATCCTGCGTCGCATGCGCTGTTCTATTAGATGCCCTTTGCGGTGAATCCACCTGAATGGCACGAACGTTTTCAAAATCCGTGGCTAAAAAGCTCATCACCGTTTTCATTTGCGGTGTACCTGAGCTTAAATTCAGCAAAATCTCTTCTTCTGGAAACTCCTTTCGCAGTTCAAGAAAACCTTCTGCCAAAGGCACCAGTTCTTCCATAAGCTGTACATTAACTATATCAGTATAAATAAAATCAAATTTGCACTCAGGCACATTATACTCAATCGCTTTAGAGTATATATGCCTGTTTTTTTCTTTTGCAGACATTTCCGCGCTTAAGAATATCCGCACGTATTCAGGCCTATATGTTCTGATTATGTGCAGCATAGCACCATCATAGCAATCTCTGATAGGATCCGTATCACCGGCAGGTGTATATAAAATGCTCATTTATCTCATCTCCATATTACAAAATAACGCAGTCTGTTTCCTTACGCTCGCCAATTCCCCAAGTATATACATCTATAATATCATCCAATACATATACTCGCAAGGAATCGACTGCTTCATCAATCAAAATACTGCTTTCTTGTAGCATTTTTTCATATTGCCGACGATTAAGTAATGCTTCAAAAGCAGATTTTTGTACACGGACACCATAAGCCTCAAGACATTTTACCATCTTATTACGGCGTTTGTTATCGACAATATCATAAATCATTAAAACTATAAATTTTCGCTCCATTATCTCAACTCCAATGGTTCATAAAGAGTAATATCACTATGCATGATTACACTAGCATATTTACGACACTGCTGCCTAATACTTTCACGATAAGTATATTTATCTTCAAAATATTGGTTGTCTGAACGCAACTTTTTATTATATGTCTGCAAATATATTTTACGAGCTTCGGGGTTTAAAAAACAGCCCGTTTCATTTGTTTCAAACATATCTTTCGTCAACATATTTCTCTTTACCATTGCTAAAACCATAGAATCAATCAATGGCGCACGCCATTCTTCAATTAAATCCGAAACTAACGCAGGATGTCCTTTAGCAATTCTGTGCATAAAACCAACGTAAGGATGCAACCCCAAAGCCAACACATTGCTCATAATCTCATTGAACAACATACTGTAGCCTAAACTCAACATAGAATTAAATGGATCTCGTGGTGGCATTTTAGTACGTTTTTCAAATTTAAATTCATCTGGGACTATAGCGCCTAAGGCACAAAAATAAATACGACTTATAATTCCTTCAAAGCCCATTAAAGAATGTAAATCATCTGCCTGACAAATATTTTTTCTTATTGCTAAAATATTGCGAATGCTTGTGTCTACATTATCAAGTTTTAAATTGCGATTATATCGACGTAAAATTGTCAGCTGATTATGTACCTTAGCATAAATAATCTTTTTGGCAAGCTCAAAATATAACTTTTCTTCCTGCAAAAGCTCAAATTGTTTTTGATGCTTAATTATATCAATAGAACCATTGCTTAAAAGCGAGCCAAAGAAACAACCTCTTCCAGAAAGCCATGATAGAGGTATATTTCTCTCTAAAAACTCTGTAATTAATCCTGAAGAAATTTGTACACTATCTACCAAGGTAACATCTTCTATTCTTTCCAATGGCACCTCTAAAAGAATCTCATTGTTACGCCCGACTAAAACATGGCCGCCGTGTTTTCGTAAATACGCTCCGCTTTCCGTAATATACAAAGAAGTCATTTTTTATCCCTCCTAGAAAATATTTTCTTATTTCAAAATTCCGTCCCCTAATTTGGGGTTTCTCTAAAATTTATGGTCAGATTATGACTTGTCAAGATGAAATTCAGTTTTCGTCCCCTTATTGGGTGTTATCTCTTAAACTTCAGCTCATTATTGAGGCTCCCCTTGTAGGGGAGCTGGCGCCTTTGGCGCCTGAGGGGTTTGCACCTCACTGCATATTTCCTATACGAAGTTCTAAATACTGACACACTCCTAAAAAATTCCTGTCAATTTCATTATTTGCTATTCTTATTACTTCTATCCCATTGTTATTTAACATTTTTGTTCTTTCTTCGTCATACGCTTTCTGCCTTTCTTCATAATGCTGCCCGCCATCTATCTCTATCACCAAATGAAGTTTATCGCAATAAAAGTCAACTATATAATTCCCTATTCTTCTTTGTCTATACCACTTATATTTATGGTTTTTAAGAAAATCATACCATATTTTTCGTTCTTGTCTGGTCATATTTTTTCGTAAGTATCTAGCATTTTCTTTATTTTGACCATTATATAAAATTTTAGTGCTCATATTGCTCCTTTTGCAAAGTTAATTTTTCCAACATATCATCACTAAACATCTTTATGATACCTAAGTGTTATTCTTCCCTTACTTCTTACAGAACCCCTCCGTCTGCTTTCGCAGACACCTCCCCTGGAAGGGGAGGCTTGTTACGTCCCCTAAGTTGGGGCTATCTCTGAAATAGGCTAATGAACTGCTTAATAACCGTCCTATTACTGGTTTCCGTCCCCTATTTTGGGGTTATCTCTGAAATACCTGAAGACTACACCATTGTAGTCGAACACGATGTTTCCGTCCCCTAATTTGGGGTTATCTCTGAAATCTGTCTATTCATATCAAACAATTATCCTGCGTTAATTTCCGTCCCCTTATTTGGGGCTATCTCTAAAATACTTTGCAGGATTAGCGGATGCTTTAGAATACGGTTTCCGTCCCCTAAATTGGGGTTATCTCTAAAATATAAAAACAGAAAAATTTGATTACCGTTTTTTGGTTTCCGTCCCCTAAATTGGGGTTATCTCTAAAATTATCACGTAGACGTATTAAAGCTTTGCCCCATTACTGTTTCCGTCCCCTAAATTGGGGTTATCTCTAAAATGTTAATTAAAATCACTAATCAACCAATTGCCGTGTAGTTTCCGTCCCCTAAATTGGGGTTATCTCTAAAATAAAGAAATCAACCCTCATAACTACTACGGAATTGAGTTTCCGTCCCCTAAATTGGGGTTATCTCTAAAATCAATAATTCAATGTCATATGAACGAAAAAATTGAAAAGTTTCCGTCCCCTAAATTGGGGTTATCTCTAAAATTAAATAAATCATGATTACTCAAAAGGAAGTTTTAGTTTCCGTCCCCTAAATTGGGGTTATCTCTAAAATGCCTATATTAACATAAATAGAAGCATTTTTATCCGTTTCCGTCCCCTAAATTGGGGTTATCTCTAAAATAGCTTTTTAGTTGACAATAACTAGGAATTGTGGTAGTTTCCGTCCCCTAAATTGGGGTTATCTCTAAAATGACAAATTAGAAGCTATTGCATATGAGCTTTATGTTTCCGTCCCCTAAATTGGGGTTATCTCTAAAATGATAATGACGAATTGCAAGGTTATACAGTGACAATAGTTTCCGTCCCCTAAATTGGGGTTATCTCTAAAATAAAATCCGTCAGGCTTTTAATCTGTAAAGCTGTTTCCGTCCCCTAAATTGGGGTTATCTCTAAAATCATAACTATTACGGAATTGACTACGCTATGCGTTTCCGTCCCCTAAATTGGGGTTATCTCTAAAATTGAAAAAACATGAGAGTATTATACAATACTAAAGGTTTCCGTCCCCTAAATTGGGGTTATCTCTAAAATTTGCAGAAGCAGGTGCAGTAGGTGCGCATGTTAAAGTTTCCGTCCCCTAAATTGGGGTTATCTCTAAAATCCTGTCCCTGCAAGTCCGCCTGTCATAAGGCCTGCGCCCACCATTTGCGGCGCAAACCTTACCAACAGACCACTTGCCCTAAAAACAACCTGCCTCACACCCTCCAAATCCACTCTGCAAGCGGTGCGGCGCAGTTTCACTCAAAATCTTTCATTCAATGATGTTTTAACTGCCCCCATTCCCAAGGCAGTCTTAATTCCTATACCGCTATAATTAGCATATTCACCCAACATAGCGATAATCCTGTTGCACATCACATTATTTTTCATGCCTAACACATATAAGCCTCTAAATGCCGGTATACGTGCGCCATCTACACTAAAGGAGTGCAAGCTAAGTTTATAATCAGCAACGTATGTTTCCTGTGCCAAGTCTTGTGCTAATCCAAGCGCATCCAGTCTTTCCTTATCAGCAAAGCTGTTCCAGCGCTTTACAAGACTACCAAGAAGAAATTGCGGTTGAGGGAAAATTACATATTGCCCTTCGCTCTTAAAACTGCAGGATGTCAAAAAGCTGCAGCTTAAATATTTTCCTGCTAACGGCTGTGCAAAGCATTTTTCTGCAATTTCAGCATAGCTGGTTTCCGGCAAATATTCCTTGCTCACAAGTTGTACTTCCATCTGTTTTTTCTTCAGATAAACAGTCGCCGGTAGCGAAAAGGCTGCTCCCAATAACTCATCATCTGCTTGCTTATTCAGCGATGTCAAGCGCCAGTAAACACTGTCACGTTCCTTATCAAAATAAAGATACTGGCTATACGGACGCAAGCTCTGTTGATGCAAAAGCTCTGCATATGTGCTGTCAATATGCTCCATCAGCACGCCATGCAGCAATGAGCAGGCAGACTGCGTAAGCTTTGCACCTGCCGGAGCAGCTAACTTTATTTCCAATGAACGAATCATACTTTGCGCACCTCCGCAACTCCCATCAGCATCAGCTTACCATTATAATTTGTACATTTAAGAGTACGTGGTGCAATAATCTTATCGCGCAGTAAATGCTTGTGATTTTTAAAGCTTTTGTCCAGTAATAACTTGATAGTATTTTTTGCAGTATCTTTATCCGGAGCCAACATAGCTAAAAGAGTTTTACTCAAAAAGCCTGTATTACCGCCAAGGAACATATTGCCAGCTGCTACACCTTGAAATGCTTCCTGATACTCTTTTCCAAACGCCTGTTGCAGCAAATCTGTCACCGCTGCAAAAAAGCTGTGCGTTGCCTTCAACAAATCGTCAACGGTGTTAATGCCAATGGTACTCATAACAGCCTTTTCAATCTTTACATCAAAGAACAGCTCTGCTTTTGGAAGCATGCATTCTCTGAAAATCGGAAGTTTTTTGGGAGAAGCCTTGCCAAATTTATCAAATCCGCCATCAACCTTTTGCAAAATAGCTGTCTGCATATTCCGGCTAGCATAGGTATCACTAACCTGTAAGCCACGCATTGCACTGCAGACCGCATTCTTGTTGCTGATATTGCGCTCTTTATCATCTTTCAGGCGTAGCGTATGCAGCAATTCGCTTTCTAAACTTGCAATTAGCTTGTCAATTTCTTTAGTAGCTTGATCTTTCTTCTTTTTTATTACCGAATAAGGCATTATTTGTAATTCTCGAGGCTTTCTTTCCTCTTTCATTAGCTTTTCAATTATATCCACTTGCTGTTTAATATAACACCAATATTTGCTCTTGATATCCTGCCTCTTTTGCAGTAGCTTATACAAAATCGCTGTTCTGAACACGCCTTTTATACTGCTTCCCGGAACATATAGACTTCCATCAGGCTGCTGAATATGTCTGCTAATATCATTGAGCGTTTTCTTCCTTTCGCTATCCATCAGATTAACTGTTGCCTGTGCTTCTGAAGTTATAACAGTACGTACATCATCTATATCATATCCCTGCATCCGAAGCCATTCCAACAAGCTCTGTTTATCCCTAAAATTTGCAAGATAGCTTTCATATTTTTCCAACAGCATATGCTTATAAATAAACATATGCCATTGATGCAGATTTAAGAAAAACACCTTCTGCTTTCTGCTATCATACAAATAATCCTTAGCTCCCAACACTATACCGTCAGAAATATTTATAGGTGTAACTACCTTCAGGCACATTTTTGCTGTTTCAAATTGTTTGCTATTCATTTTTTAACCCCACAAACATTCCTATTCCATCACGGTAAACATCATGTGCTAAACCGTCCACAGTCTGCTGCAGCATTTGTCCACGTAATCTTTCAGGAAAGCACGAACCTTCCTGCAGCATGTAAATACTATTACGCTTAATATTATCTTTTGCCGCAGATGAGGCAATAAAACCACCACGCTTAATCAGCTTATAGCTTCCCTGCTTAACAACTGCCAATTCATCTGCATGGGGACAAACAGGAGCAAGGCACATTTGATGCTTACTTTTTTCGTTATACAGCATCAGTGCGATGGCAGTATCATCGTCATAAACACCACCATCATCAAACAACCCCCATTCCTCATCAGCCTGTTCGAATTTACCATAGCCACTGCTACGCTTGCCACCTATGCCACTATAGCCAAGACTAAACAACAACTCCTTGATCAAAGTAAACTCTTCTTCATGCTCAACACCCAGTATGAAATACAAACCGGAGTTCTCACTGAATACATAGCTACCCACATAATACGGAAGCGGTTTTTCCTCACGCAATGCAACTCTTCCGGCAACAAGCGGAGCAGCAAACTCAGGCACAGCAAATTGTCTATCACTGCCTCCTGACTCCAACAAGCTATTAATCTGCGAAGCACGTATATATGTTGATTTTTTCTGCTTTTTCAGCTTAGTAGCTAATTGTTTGATTTCCTCAAAGCTTTTTGCGGACTGTTGCTCTTCTTGCTCTAGCTTCAGCAACGGTTTGGGTAAGTAAAAATATAAATCACTATCAGCAGTACGCCAATAGGGAAACAAGCTGGAAAAAACTATCTTACCTTCTGCTGTTTTTTTCACCAACGTTTCTACTGCATCACTCCCTTTATTTGCAGCTTCATTACACAAGGCTGCAAATAATGTATCCGCACTGCATTGAAGCGAAAACTTATCCAAACTGCCACCATTGGCAGTGTCACCAAAATGTACAGGTGTCAAAAATTTTAAGGTAAAAATATAATACATCATCATGCATCAATCCTTAAACAAATCCTCATAGGCTGCTAAATCTATATCCAACTTACCAATAGCCCGCAGCTTAATATCATGTAATCTTACCCTGCCATATCCGCGAGAACCATGTCCGCCAAGATAATCGTTAGCCAACAGTTCAAAACCTTCAGCCAAGGTTTCTAAATCTTCTTGTACATCCTGCAGATTTTCAACGTTATACACTAACTTAAAGTCAAACTCCGCTCCTGCCGGTACACGTTCAATCTGACGTGGATTAGCTACACCACTGGCTCTGTTGATAGTATTTTCGAATTTAACCTCACCAATGTAAGTGTCTGTTTCTATCGCATTGAAATTGTTTTTAGTATCCTCCGTTACAAACAAGTCAAAAAACTGCAGACGAGCCGGCATAGCATAATTTTTGCCGCTAGCACCAAACAAGCGTGCTACAATTTCATTATCATCAGCAACCTTATTTAAAACATAACCATCACAATTTATCTTTGCCAGCAAAGTTCTAATCTTGCCTTTTAAAGAGCTGCCAGGAATAATTGGCGCATGACTAAACGGATCACGGATAAAGGGGCTGTCTACTGCACCAATCGGAGCAAAGTCACTGCTTCCGCCAATATGCATACCTGTCAGTACCTGTAAAATACCTGACAGAACTATTTTTCCCTGCAATGGCTGTTGTTGTCTTTTCTGTTCTTCCATCATTAATCCCTGCCTCCTAAAAACTTATGATATGCAACGAGTGCTTCTACATATTTAGTGAATTTCACAAATCTAGCTAAACTATCGCCAATACCATCGATAATAATATCCAGCTTTGAAACTGTCATAAATTGTTTTACAGCGGCTGTTCTTCCGGCCTGGTAGAGCAAATTTACCTTTAAAAATTTAATTTCAGCAGTCAATTCTTTAGATAAAGCTTCAGCACCTTTGTTTTTAGCCTTATAAAGGTCAACTTTATTGCGCACAACATTTACTGCTGTCAGAAACTTTCTGATTTGCGAGGTGGTAACATCAATTCTATCTCTGTTATTTTTATCTTTATATTTCAGCCCTTCAATAGCTTTTTCTGCCTCAGTTACAACATCAAAACTTTCAAAATCAAATTGTTTTCCTTTTATCTGCATATTAGGTCTGCTATTCTGCGCATACCCGGCTCTGACAAGTTGTTCCCGCATATTATTAACCATCATGCATCCTCCTTCGTATCACGAATATAATAAATAATTAAGTCTAGAGCTGTCCGTAACTGTTTTCTGGCATCAGCATCTTTAAACCATTTATACATCTGCTGACTGAATTCATTGTAGCACTGCTGCAACTGTACCGAGGCTTTTTCCGGTTGCATACGTCCAAGCGTATAGGCAAATCTTGCCAGATTCATGTTGTCATCCTTTTCTTCCAGTAAATTCAGCAGTCTATAAAGCATAGCTTTGCCAGTCTTCAATTTATTGTTGTCATTAGTATCTATATTCAGGTGCTGTAACAGAAATTGCAGCTTTTCCTTACAAACCTTGTCGGTAAACGTTGTCCAATCATAGATATGTTCACAGCATAAACAGCTTCCCGCATTTTTCTGTTCCGTTTCAAAGCCAAATAAAGCAATGCTGTTTTTCATTTTGTTGCTGCTCTTAGCTGCACTCTCCAACATACCGGTAATTTCAGCCATCTTGCTTATCGGATATCCATGACTGAACATTGCCAAGCCTGCTGAAAAACTCAATTTGCCATTAGTAAACCTTGTAAAAGCTCGTCTGATATCTACAGCAAGCTCTATAAGCTCATCCCATGCTCCCACAATGAACATATCATCACCGCCGGAATATACAACATGAACTTTTCTCTGCACCGGCTTTTGTAAGCCATATAAGCTGAATTGCTGCTGATTAATGTTGTCAAAGCCATTCAGCTCACCTCTGCAAAGCTTACCTACTGCCAATTTAAAGAACATACCTAAATCTCTGGATAAATCAGCATATCTTGACAATGTAGCATATTTTTCCGGTTCTTCTTTACCATAACGGATAAAGCCACCGATAAAAGCGGCACCTAAATTATCTACATCTGCACGTAAAACGCCTAAACGCTTAATACCATGCCCACCATCGCAACATTGTTCAGCTAAATCTTCAAACTCCATAACAGCACCTTTATCATTAGTACTGTAATAATCAGCTAACCATAAGCGAGTCCCGATATTTCTACCTGTCAAAGCTTTATTTTTACTGTAAATACGTACCAAGCTACTGCTGTTTTCTTCCAGCTCCTTTTCATCCATGACAGCTAAAAACAGCGGTTTATTGTAACCAAATAAATCCAGTTCTTCACCAACAGCTTTGCTTAAAACAGCAAAATGTCTATTAGATTTAAAAAGCTTTTCTCCCAACTGAAATAGCCCTTTGCAAGTCGGACAAATATCACCTGCATCACCATTCGCAATTAATTTTTTACTGGACATATGGCAAACAGCGCATTCTCTGCTGCCATCAAGATTTTTATTATAACTGCTATCACTATCAAAGAGCTTTGCCAAATTTTGAATATCATAGCGACATAGCTTATCTTGATTTAATTTTTTACTTACAGCAGCAAATACATTACGTTGCATGCCTGAATTCTGTAAGTCAGAAGCACTGCAGGGAGCAAAACCCATAGCCATATACAGCTTTGTACCAAATTTTTCCAATAACCATTCATTGCAGGCATTCTGTATTTTCTTCAAATTGTCTTTTGTAGTATCCGTATTAGCAGCTAAAAGATAGAAATGCCCACCGCCTGTATATAACAGATTAGCTCTGCTCAAGCCAAGCTGCTGTAAAATCTCATCAATATAATTCTCCATAAAAATTTCTAAATAGAAAGAGCGACCTCTTAGAGATTTTAAAGCACCCTTACTTGGTACAGTATAAATAAAATCTTGTATTCCAGAAAAATCTCCTGATACAAGTAAAAACGCATCCTGTTTTCTAAATTCACTATTACCGGATTGGTCATAGCAGTATTTTTTATAATCTTTAATCTTATTTGCTGAAAAATATTCATACATACAAGAGGCAAGCGCTGCTGTTACCTTAGAATGAATATATAGCGAAATATCACAAACTTCATTTTTATTCGTACTGGATGGTATGTAACTCATAACATCCTCCAAAATGCGCAAAAGTTCGCCATTACTCATATCAAGTACACCGGCACGTTGAAAATTACTTTCCAATACATTTACAAGCTCTTCATACTTGTCATCTGAAGCATAGCACATTTCCGTTGTCGGATAATTAAATTTATCCGAAGGATTCAGCCCACGTAAATAATATTTGCTAACCGGATTACTGGTTTGTTCTCCAAAAATATTAAACACACTTTGCAAGCAAGACTGTGCATCAAAGCCACGGTCAACACCCTCATCTTCACGCTCGCGTCTGTCGGCTGCAGCAGCAATATTATCAGCCTCATATACAATATAGCTAAAATCATCAGCTAAAAGTTTTGCTGTTTTCAAAGCTTTAGCATGGTGTAACCGCAAACAACGTAAAACCTGCTCTGCTTCCGGAGAATTATCCATATACTTTTTTAAAAAATTTGCTCCGGCATTAGAGTGATTCCCCAAACTATGGTCAGCACGCAAACACATCTTGCCTATGTCATGCAACAAGGCAGCCTTAATTAATACATCTATTTCCGGCACTCAAAATCCCCCTTTCGGAAAATCAACTTTATATAACAAACGTAAGAAAAAGCTATTTATATAATTCTACAATATTTTTTAAAATCCTTTTAGGAAATTTTGGTGCGCATTCTCTTCATAACGAAAATTTAATATTTTCAGGTGTTTCTTCTATATCTATTAATCTTAGCTCCGACATTTCTCAATCACTCTTCTAATTGGTTTTATCATCCTCACCAATATCCGCACACACTTCTCTTTATACAAAACTCTGCTTTTACAATAACTTTAGTTTTTAAAGTTATTCTTTTATACATTGTTGCATTTTCAGTTGACAAGAAGATTTTTCGCTTTGTAAAATAAATTTAAGAGGAGTATTTTTCTTTTTATTGCTTTGACGGAGGTGAAGCCATGTTACGAAAATTATCGGCCGTTTTTTTACTCATACTGACCTCACTTGGATTTATAGCAGGCAATGTCAACGCCGCTAATGAGCAAGCAAAGCGAGAGGTTGTTTTTGCCGACGCCGGCTGGGACAGTGTCAAATTCCACAATGCTGTTGCCGGTTTCATCGGCACTCACGCCTATAACATCACTCCCAAAATTATCAGCGGCTCCACGCCCATCATCCAGACAGCGCTGCTCCGCGGCGACGTAGATGTGCATATGGAGCTGTGGACCGATAACGTGCCTACCTTTGAAGCTGACATGAAAACCGGCAAGCTGCTCAACCTTGGCATCAACTTTGATGATGATAAGCAGGGCCTTTATGTTCCCCGCTATCTTATTGAGGGTGACGCCAGCCGTGGCATCAAAGCACTCGCTCCGGATTTGAAAACCGTCAAAGACCTGGCACGCTACGCACATCTTTTTAAGGATCCCGAAGATCCCTCAAAGGGACGTCTTTACGGCGCAATTCCCGGCTGGAGCATTGATAAGATATTTTATTTGAAATATGAAGCTTACGGCTTAAACAAAAATTACGTCTACTTCCGTTCCAGCAGCGAGCCGGCGCTGAACAGCGCCTTCCTCGCCGCCTACACTAAGGGCGAACCGATTGTAGGCTACAACTACGAGCCGACCTGGCTCACCGGCAAGCTGGACCTGGTCCTGCTGCAGGACGAGCCCTACAATGAAGTCGGCTTTCAACGTGGACTGACGGAGGCACGCTCCGTGCCTGTCTGCATCGTTGCCAACAAACAGCTGCAAAGCAAAGCACCGGAGTTTGTTGCCTTTCTGCAAAAATATCACACCACCAGTGCTCTCACCGCTGAAGCGTTGGCACACATCGCCGATACCAAATGCACCTATGACGAGGCTGCCATTTGGTTCATGCAGCGCCACCCCGAGCTGCTCGCACAGTGGCTGCCTGAGGATAAGCTGCAAAGCATCAACAAAGCCCTCAAGGGTGACAGCGCAACCGCAGGCAATTGGCTGTTGAACTTCCCGGAAGAAGTTCAGGTAGACTGGACTAAGCCCATCGATAATTTCGTCAACTACATCAACACCACCTACGCCAGCTTCTTCAATAAGGTGAAGGATATTCTTACCTGGTGTATTCTTTCTATCGAACGATTGCTGAACTTTATTCCTTGGTGGCTGACTATCATCGCTATTGCTGCCTTGGGCAAGGTACTCACAGGCAAGCTGTCGCGCGGTATCATCTATGGTCTGGGACTTTTTGCCATCGGCGCCTTCGGCTATTGGAGCATGATGAACGAAACACTGGCGGTAGTTATTTCTTCGGTTATCATCTCGCTGCTTTTAGGTCTGCCCATCGGCATTATTGTTTCCACCAGCAGGCTGGCAAACCGCCTGCTGCGTCCTCTGCTTGACGCCATGCAGACCATGCCTACCTTTGTCTATATGATTCCCGCAGTTATGCTGCTCGGTCCCGGCAAGGTGCCTGCAGTTCTTGCTACGGTAGTTTATGCTGTAGTACCCGTCATCCGCTTAACCAGCCACGGTATTCAGCAGGTTGACCCCAACGTTGTCGAAGCATCTGCTGCCTTCGGCGCTTCGCGTTGGCAGACGCTGTTCAAGGTGCAGATTCCGCAGGCCATGCCCACTATTATGACAGGCATCAACCAAACTATGATGATGGCTGTAGCAATGGTTGTTACCTGCGCGATGATCGGCGCCAACGGCCTAGGAATGGAGGTGCTGATTGCCATTAACCGAACAGAATCCGGCCGCGGACTTATCGCCGGTATTTCTATCGTTATTATTGCAATTATCATCGACCGCCTGACGCAAAGCCTGGCAGATAAGAAAAAGGAGGGAAAATAAATGACTGTACCCGTATTGCAAGTAAAAAACCTGTACAAGCTGTTTATTCCTCTGGAGCATTCGCAAAACGAGAAAAAAGCTATGGCCATGCTGGAGCAAGGTGCTTCCCGCACCGAGGTACAGGAAGCTACCGGTATTACCGCAGGTCTTATTGATATAAACTTCACGGTCAAAAAAGGCGAAGTATTTGTCCTCATCGGTCTTTCCGGCAGCGGCAAATCCACACTTATCCGTTGCCTGAATATGCTGAACCCGCCAACCTCAGGCACAGTTTACCTTGAAGGTGATAATATTACCAATTTCAGCAATAAGCAGCTGCAAGAGCTGCGCCGCACTAAGGTAGCTATGGTTTTTCAGAATTTCGGGCTTATCAGCAACCGTAATGTTTTGGAGAATGCCTATTATGGTTTGGAAATACGCGGCGTACCACTGAAGGAACGTACCGAAAAGGCTATGCAGATGTTGGAAATGGTTGGCCTGCAGGGCTGGGAAAAAACGCGCATCAGTGCGCTTTCCGGCGGTATGAAGCAACGCGTAGGCATTGCCCGCGCACTTGCCAACAATCCCGATATCCTGCTGATGGACGAAGCCTTTTCCGCCCTCGACCCCTTGGTACGCAACGATTTACAGTTTGAGCTGCTGCGTATTCAGGAAAAAACAGGTAAGACCATTGTTTTTATCACCCACGATATCAACGAAGCCTTCCGTCTGGGAACACACGTCGGCATTTTGCGCGACGGCCGCATGGTGCAGATTGGTACGCCGGAGGAAATGATTACCAATCCCGCAGATGACTATGTGCGCAGCTTTATCAACAATGCCGATTCCAGTAAAATTTTTACTGTGCGCAACGTTATGAGCACGCATACATGTATAGTGCGCAACATCGACGGTGCTGCCGTAGCTCTGCGCAATATGAAAAACAGCGGCGTATCCAGTGCCTACGTAGTTGATGAGCATCTGCGTTTTATCGGTATTATCACATTGGATAGCGCTATGCAGGTGCTTTCCGGCTATACAACCTTTGAGAAAAGTATTCTGCGCAATGTGCCTGTGATAGATAATCTTGATAAACCCGTAGCAGATATTATGCCGCTTTCGGCAAGCACACCCTTTCCTCTGCCCGTAATTGACGAGAACAAACTATTTTGCGGTATTGTCACCAAGGCTTCCGTGATATCCTCCTTTGTCACCAGCTGAACTCTCATCCTCCCGCAAACAGCAAAAAAGCTGATGCTCCGGCAGTTCCCTGCCTTAGCATCAGCTTTTTACTTGCATTTATTATTCAACATGTACAACGTTAGTTGCCTGTTCGCCACGGTCACCCTGGATAACGTCAAATTCTACGTTCCAGCCTTCTTCCAAGGTTTTAAAGCCTTCGCTTTTAATACCGGAGAAGTGAACGAACAAATCCTTGCCGCCTTCTCTTTGAATAAAACCATAGCCCTTTTCTGCATTAAACCATTTAACTTTGCCTGTCATCTGTAGGCCTCCCTAATTACTATTTGAGCCTCTAAAACTCTCTTAGCTTATTATAGCCTATATGTACAGGAAAAGCAAATATTTGTCTGAATCTTTATAATTTTATTCTGCAATGTGAGCTTGCCATGTCTGCAGCAAAGCGAGCTTCTGCTCCCGGCGCAGCTTTTTTATAGCACATTCGCGCCGTAAAGCCGCTTCCTTATCCGGCAGCTCTTCGCTGTAGACCAGCTCCAAAGGACCGCGTCCACGCGTATATTTGGCGCCACGTCCGCTGTTATGCATTGCCAGACGGTGCTCCAGATCATTGGTCCAGCCTGTATATAAGCTGCCGTCCTTGCAGCGCAGCATATATACAAACGCCGCCATTTATTTTACAACCTCTACCTTTTCCATGGTCACAGCTTCACGCGGACGGTCACGGAAATCAGTCGGTACTACGCCGATCAGGCGAACAACATCCATGCCTTCAACAACTTTGCCGAAAATTGCATGGTGGCCGTTCAGCCAGGGAGTCGGTGCCAGAGTGATGAAGAATTGGCTGCCGCCAGTGTTCGGGCCTGCATTAGCCATGGACAGAATACCCTCGTCGTCATGCTTCAGTCCTTCACCGAACTCGTCTTTAATCTTGTAGCCAGGGCCGCCCATACCGGTACCGGTCGGGTCACCGCCCTGAATCATAAAGCCGTCGATTACACGGTGGAAAATAATACCGTCGTAAAAGCCTTTTTCTACCAGCTCGATAAAGTTTTTGGTAGTCAGCGGAGCCTTGTCCTCAAACATTTCGGCAACGAAAACACCTTTATTAGTCGTAAATTTAATTTTTCTGTTTTCACTCATTGATATTTACCTCCAGAATAGCTTTAAAATACTTCATGCTTCAGCAGCGCAACAAACAGATAGATACCGCAGCCTGCCGCAGCACCTACAGCCGGCATCAAAGACGGTACGATAGCATTGCCATGCAAAAATGTCAGACTGAACAGCATCATGCAGAAATAACCCTGCATGGTCTGCAGACGCTTCGGCAGCAGACGCTTGCCGTTTTTGTCACCCTTAGACTTCACGTAATCTGCCACGCGGATTTCCGGCAGGAAAAGGATGAAGGCCAGTGCCATGATAATAATATTGCTCATGGACAGCTCATTGGCAACGGTATCATACTTAGCAAAAATCAAGCAAGCCAAAGAAATACCTGCCAGGTAAAGGCTACGGAAATAGCCTGCCTGAATTTGGCTTTCCAGAATATAGGCAGCACCGGTCAGCAGCGGGAATACCCACAAGCCTTGCAGGCCAAGCCAAGCAGCACTGCCGATCATAATAACGTTATCAATCAGACGATGTCTGTCACCGGAGCTGCGGTTCAGCATACGCAGGATAAAGAGCAGCCACAGCATTACCAGGATATTGCCTTCACCCATAAAATAGGTTGCTATCAGCGTCAGACCGCCGCCGATGAAACCGCCGAGCTGACGGTCAGGGTCAAGCTCCAGAGCCAGCATATAGCTGAAGAGGAAGGATAAAGCATAACCTAAAGCGCTTACTACAGCAGCGCCGGAATCCATACCGGTAGAGCATTTCCACAGCGTTACCACAACGGAAATAGCAACAGCGCACATCATCGCAATACGCACCGGCTTTTTGTCAAAGTCAATCGGGCGTCCCAGGCCAAGATACTCGCTTACACCTGTAGGATCGTAAGCGGCAGGCTGATCACCTGCATATTTATTACTTTTTTTCGACATATCATCACACCTTATCTGTAAGATTTTAACTATTTTATTATACCACAAGTACAGTGTCTAGTCATTATGTAAAACATATAAAGACAGCAGAAAGTCAGAATATAGCAAAAAAGTTTCCCCGACGTAAATTAAATACGCGGGGAAAGCTTTCAGCTCATTATTAAAATTTTATCAGAAGGTTTCTGCCAGCTCAGCCAGAGTCAGTGCAAAGGCTGTAGTTCTGGGAACTGCGGTGTTCAAATCTACAGATTCATGGTCGGTATGCTCATCATAGTTTTCTACGCCCAAAGCATCCAGTGTCGGTACGAACTTCGCTGTGCGGTTGCCGTCGGTGAGGCCGCCTGCTACCCATTCGTTTACCTCAGCGCCGTATTCCTCTTTAACGATACGCTTATAAACATCAACCATCTTCTGCGCCTGCGCGGTTTTCTGCATCGGACCGGTAACAATACCGCCGGTAATCTTTATGCTGGTGCCGGGGATAACAACCTTATCTGCCAACGCCTTAACCTCAGCATCAATGCGCTGCTGCTCTTCAATCGTAAAGCAACGGATATTAACCTCGCAGAAGGCATCACCCGGAATAACGCTGATTTTGTCATTGGTAGAACCGATTACGCCAACATTAACGGTATTCTGCGGAATAAACTGACCTGCATCAACAATGCCGCGCGCCTTCAACGCTGCTGCCGTGTAATCCTCCGGATTTCCCGGCATGGGACTGGCAAGCTTCTGCAGCTCGGTAATCGTGTATGCCAGCTGGTGAATAGCGTTAGCGCAGGATTGAGATGCGTTGCCGTGGTGTCCACCCTTACCGGTAACATCAACGCGATATTTGGCATTGCCCTTACGTTGGGTAACAATGCCCCAGTTCGGACGTGCAACGTCCATGATAATCGCAAAGTCGGACTGCTGTGACAGCTCTGCCACGATATCCTCGGCAGTCTTGCTGCCGCCCTCTTCTTCGCCGTTGGTGTAATAAATAATTTCCTTAAAATTATCAAAGCCTGCAGCCTTCAAGGCTTCCAAGCCATATATAACCTCTACAACAGTAGCCTTGTCATCGCCTACGCCCGGTCCCCAGGCAAAGTTATTTTCGTCAACATGGAACGGACGACGTGCAGCTTCACCTTTTTTAAATACTGTATCAACATGGGCAACAAGCAGAATCGTGTATTTGCCTGTTCCCTTTAAACGGGAAATCAGGTGGCAGGCTCTGTCATTATATCTGAACTCCGTGGTAGCACCGATAGCTGTCATTTTTTCAGCGACAAACTTATTTGCTGCCTCTGTGCCTTCTCTGTCACCATTACCGGAGTCAATATTCGTCAAGGCTTCCAAGTCCTTCACATAATCCTCATAATGCTCGGCAATATACTTTTTTACGGCTTCTCTCATTTTATTACCCCTTTCGTATTTGGAATCATAGTTATATTTATTCGTTAGAGCGGGCAAAAATTCCTGCCACGGGAGATTTTTTTAAGTTGATAAAGTGAAAAGCAACAGCCATTGCTGACTGCTGCTTTGCCAAACTTTATATATTTTTCAGTGAGTGCCGTCTACGATGGTGATACCTGCTTCCTGCAGTTCATCGATAATCTCTTTAATCTTGGGACAGAGATGCTTTTCTCCATTGTCATCCTTTTTGTGAGTGCAGTGGCTGATATGCAGCGCATCCAGCTCCAGCGCTTTCATACGTTCAATCTTTTTACGAATACCCTCCTGATTTTCCAGCATGGAATCACCACAGCCATTGCAGGTCCACATCGCCATCAGACGCAGCTCCTCATCACCATACTGGGCAAAGGCTTTATCCTTTTCATAAAAAGCACGCAAACAGCCTGCTCCCGCACAGGATGCGGAGGTTTTCAGGCAGCGCAGAATTGCTATTTTCTTCATAATATAATCCTCCAAAAAATAACTTGCAGGCATTTTCAGCCTTGCTGTCCATTTGATTTTATCATTATTGATGAGGGTTGGCAAGTAAGCATTGCTTAATATACTTCAACGTTCCTAACAAATCACTGCCTGGAGCTACTATCTGCTTATAAGCTATAGGATAAACCTGACCACTTGCTACTGCCGGTAAATGCTTATACAGGGGATTATGCAGTTGTGCTAGCGCTGCTTGCTTCTGCTGTTCCCCGCCATGATAGACAATAAAGATTTTAGCAGCCTGCATTTCCATCATTTCTTCCTGACTGATGAAGGGAGCGCTGTAACTCACTAACGAACAACCATAATGACGAATTATATCTCCACATAAAAGGTCATTACCAAAGACTTCTATATTACCATTGAGAAATTCTACAAACAGAACCTTTTGTGCCGGTATTTTCTCAACAGCCTGCAATTCTGCATCAATCCTTTGGATTATATCCTGCGCCTGCTGCTGCTTTCCTAGTGCAAGTCCCATATTGCTGATAAACCTTTTCTCACTGGCAATTGTACAGGCAGGAAATCTTCCCTTCGCCGGTACAGGTCCTGATGCATCCTGAATGTATGCTGGTATTCCCTTAGCTATCCAGCTTGACGTATCACCTAATTGATTATCTGCAAAATACCTGCGCCACCCAAGAATAAAATCCGGTTGTAGTGCTACAGCAGCCTCCAGCTGCAGAGGCTGCGTATAAATTCTAGTATTTGGCAAAAGAGCTTGCAGACGCCCTTTATCTTCAGCTTCCGTCAGAACAACTGCTGTAATTTTATCACCAGCACCCAAAGCCACTAAGGTTTCAACTCCGCTATTACCGCACACTAAAATACGTTGTGGTACTTGTTTAAATATAACCTTCTGTTCATCTCCAAAAAAATTATAATTGTTTACACTAATATTTTGCCGGTCGCTACTTTTATCTTGCTGAGGTCCGCAAGCTACGCATCCCAAGCAGCATAGCAACAAACAAAAGCACCAGAATAATTTCTTCATAGGCTTAGAAATAATAATTCAATCCTACCAGGAATGTTCTTCCTTGTGTATAATACAAACCATCGGGATCAGTCAAATCTCTACGATTAAAGATATTATTGATATCCAGTGTCAATTTTGCGTTAGCAAAAACCTCATGGCCGACATGCAGATTAGAAAGCAGAATCGGCTTCACATCTGTTTGCTTGCTGTTGTTTACACGACCACCCATATAGCTCAAATTTAAAGATGCATTAGTCTTATCGTGCTGATAATCAATTGATGTCATCACCTGATACTTGCCCAATACATCCTTCCAAGGTGCTGTATTTGTGGTTTTGTTTTGCGGCTTGCTATAAATACCGCCAACAGTCCAAGTAAGATTTTCATCAAGCTGATTGGTGTAGCTTAATTCTATACCAGTATTTTTATATTTGGCAGCATTATAGGACTGAGAAAGGCCATTAACCTTTCTGCTTGTAATCTGATCATCTAAGTCAATATGGAAAACTGCAGCCTTAAACTGTTCTTTACCATTATCATGCTTATAACCAGCCTCATAATTCCAACCATATTCTGGTTTCAAATCAGGGTTTTGCAGTATTACACCGCTGGAATAATACAGCTGGCGGAATGTAGGCATTCTGAAAGAACGACCAGCATTAGCATAAAGTGAATTTTCCTGGTCAAGCTTTGTTAAAATCTGCAACTGCGGCAAAAATGCATTATAATTACCAGCATCAGAACGAATTAAGTCTTCACGCATACTTAAAACAACATCAGTTGCTTCACTCAGCTTACGGTCATACTGTCCATAAAAGGAATAACCATTTAAGCTATAGCTGCCAAATCGTGCATAAGGTTTAAGCGCACTGCTGCTATTGCCAAACGAAGCAAATTTTTGATTTTCATCTACATAAAGTTCGCGTTTTGTATTAAAGCCAAGCAAAACCTTATCTTTATCATTTTGCCAAACCTTTTTAAAATCAGCGCCATAGTTTTTATGGTCACTACGCTCCCATTCCAGATTATCAGGTCTTACAATATAATAATCCGGATTACGGATAATACGTTCATTATAGTACGCTGTAGCATCAAAACCATTTTGGTCATTAAAATGCAGTTGCGCAAAATGCTCACGATCATCATAATCAAAATGCTGTAATTTGCTATTATCAGCACCAAGGTAATCGATAGTATATTTTTTCTTGTCAAACATGTAATTAAAGCTTAATTTATCATCAAACTTATAGCTTACACCAAGATGATCCTTCTTACTATCACCAAAGCCTGTATAATACGGTACTCTTACACCATTAATCGTCTTTGTTCCCTGCTTTTGAGTTAAAATACCCGTTTCGCCCATTTCATTACGGCCTAAGGTTACACCCAGCTTACCAGCGCTGATTGTAGCACTGTAATCACGCTGTCCCTTGTTTCCAGCAGCAATATGAAGGCTGTTTTTATATTCAGATTTAGTTATTACATTGATTACGCCGCCATATGCTTCACTGCCATAAAGCACAGCGCCGCCACCTTTAACTACTTCAACTTTTTCTACAGTATCCAGATTCATCATATCCAAATGGCTTACATTATTAAAGCTTGCAGGCACGCCATTAATCAAAACTAAAGTTCCGCCTTTAATACCACGCAGACTCAAGGTGCTGTTACCGGTAATAAAGCTTTGGTCATGAGGGCCCATCTGCGTAAAATATACGCCCGCCTTATACTTCAGTGCGTTAGCAACATCGTTTGCGCCAGTTTTCTTCAATTCCTCACCAGAATAAACAGTTACATCAGCAGGGGTTTCCAAATTAGATTTTTCGTAACCCAAAGCAGTAACATTCATGCCAGGCAAGCTGTATTCCTGCAAAGCTTCTGTTTGTGCTGCTGCATTTCCAGTTGCCAATATACTTAATCCAAGTAACAAATTTAGGGGAATCATTCTTTTCATCATAGTTCATTCGCTCCTTTACTAAATCATACCCAAAAAACTAATGCAAATCATTACGATAAAGATTATATAATTACTTGCTTTAAACTGCAATGATTAACAGAAAATTCATGGACTCTTTTTTTGAAAAGAAAAAACTGGCTTAAAGCGTTATTTTAAGCCAGTTTTCATTATTCAACTCATAAGTAGAATAGAGCAAGGGGTCTAAATAAATTCTCACTCTATTCTACTTACGTTTAGATTTATTTAAAGTAAAACAACGATACCAATCTGACTTCCTTAGTCCGCGCTGCATATCCTAAAGCTCTATCAGTAAAGCCGCGTCTTGAAAAAACAATATAATAATTACTACGGCCTGTTTTGTCAGCATATTCTCGTTGTAGCTGTTTTATTAACGGAACATCAACCTTACTTTTTTCCCATACGCATTGCATAAAGCCAGCACTATTTTTATCATAAGCAATCAAGCGGATTTGTTCTGCTACACAATTATCTTTTGGCCAAAGATAACCAAATTGCATAAATTTATGAAAATCACCACGTTCACGTAACGTAAAACAATACTGTCGACATATTTCTAAAAAAAGCACCTTTGCGTAATCATCTAAAACCGGTAGTACCTTCGTACGTAATAAATAGTTTCCACAGCCCATAGCTATACTGCTTAAAAAAGGATAAACAAAGCGATACCAAAAAGTAAGCATAGAATCAGATAATATATAACACGTCGTTTTTTGCTGCTTACCAAGCTTTGCTTCTACAAGCGGTACAAGCTTTTTCAGTAATCCTTTTTCTACCAATACTCCAACATACTTCGAAGTCTTATTATTAGGCATACCTACTGCCTCTGCTATCTCCTTCATATGTATTGCGCCACAAGCAACTGAACATAATATTGCATGATAAATATGCGGCTGACGAAAATTCAATACTAAAATCTGCTCGGCAACATGCAGTAATGAAGCTGTGGGACTAAAGAATAAATTATACAGGTTATCTTTAAAGCTTAGTGTGTTATCTATAAGCTGCAAATAGCCTGGTTTTCCTCCGGTTACTCCATAAAGCAACACTTTTTCTTCATTGCTAAACGGAATTAAGCAAGGCAGAACATCTTCATAATTTAATGACTGCAAAAATATTTGAGATAGTGGCAATTTACTTTTTCCTAATAAATGTAAGACATAGTCACATTCTCTTCCGCTAAATACCAGCAAAAGTCTTAATTTCTCTGCCTCATTCTGCAAGCATGCAATTATTTCAGGTAATAGCTCACTAAAACTGTTTTCCAGTTCCTGCACATCATCTATCAGTAATACTATCTTTTCTCCCTTAGCCTTTTTATAAATTAACTTAAGTATATCTTGCCAGCAGCCACTGTTGCATTGAACAATGCCTTGCGCTGACAGCTCCGTGTAAAAAGCTGCCTTATTGGCATTATTGGTACTTGCGCGTACGCAAAAATATGCTTTATGCTTGCGTCTGGCAAATTCTTGCAGTAACGCTGTTTTGCCAATACCGGCATTGCCAGTCAGGCACACACATTTCAATTCATTACTATTATAAAGTTTTTCTAATGTAGCAAGTTCCTTTTTTCGCCCTATAAACATAAAAACGCACCAACTCTACTCATAAGTTGCTTATATTATAACATTAAGCGACTTAATCGTAAATTGGTGCATTCTGTAATTTTTTCCTATTTTTTCTGCAGCTTAGCAACACTTTCCTCAGGCATGTGCATAGCCTCAGCAACATCAGCCACGCTCATGCCTTTAGCCAGCAGGCGTTTGGCAATAGCTTCATTCAGGCTTCCCTGCTCCTGCAACTCATGCAGATAGCTTGCACGAATTGCCATAGCATCCTTTTCGACAGCAACCTTGTCACCGACAACCTGTTGAGCAATTTCATGGCAGATTTCATCCTTCAGCTTTTGGTAATGACCATCGAGAATACGGGTATCTGCAGGTGTGTTATTAACATAGCTTGCTCTGATAGGCATTTCATCATTCTCATTAGTGCTTTTATTGTGTAAAAGATACGCTCCCAGCTCATGTAAAACTTCTTCTTTTAAGGCTTGATAATGTGCATCTATAATACCGTAATCATCCAGGTTATGATTCACGAAGCTTGACCTTATCGGCATTTCTGCATTTTCTGTATGCAGCTTGCTGCCGAGCAGACGCTCAACTATTCCTTTACGAATCTCGTTTTTCACTTCTTGTTGATTTTTCTTAAACTCTTCAGCCATAATATAAGCCTCCTTTTGACATCAGCAGCTATCATAACTGCTTTTGCGCACCAAGACAACAGTCTTCAAAGCAATTAATTATATATATCATTTAACTACTTTTTTCATCTGCTATTCTAGCACCATTCTTAATTGATTGCAAGAAAACTTAGGAATATATCTTTATTATTTATAAAGCAAAAAGCTGCAGGCAGGACTTCTGCCCACAGCTTGAAAACCATATTAATCTCACTTCACCCGCGAATTGATTACTTCAACGACAACAGTTCCGTACAAGCCCTGTTGATCATAGAACTTGATTTTTCCCTGCTGTACGTGCCGCTGCTTTAGCTGCTCCGGCGAAAAATAAAGCTCCGCACTCACTGACATCTGTCCCTTGTACTGCTTTATCATCTCATCAGGCTGCAGCTTGCGCCACAAGCCTTTCTTGCTGCTGCGCGACAGCAGCAGCTGCAGGCCTTCGCCCTCGCAGCGCAGCTGTGCTTGCTTATCCTCCGGCAGCAGGCGTAAATATAAGGTATAGATATTAGGCTGCAGCAAATATTTCAGCTCGCCCTCCTTGCCCAGGTCTATCCGGCAATGCACCTCCTGCCCCCGTGCCAGCTTGGCACGGAAATAGTGCTTGTCGTAATTATTTTCACTGCGGAAAAACACCAGACCTACCATTACTGCCGCCATCAAAAGAAAGGCAGCTACACGCTTCAACATTTGCTTATTCATGCTGCACCACCCCGCTATGATAACGTTTGTAAATTGCCTTGCCTGCCAAAAGCAGTAAAGCAACAATTCCCGGCGCGCAATTCAAGCTGCAGCTGCCGCAAATCCCTGTACAACCTGCCCCCTGCGTAGTAATGCCGCTGACGGGAATGCCCATTGCCGCAATAAAATTTATCAGCTTTGTTTTCATACGCGTTTCCTCCCATAGCTGATAGCCTGCACCGGGCAAGCATGCTGACATACACCGCAGCAGATGCAGTTATGCTGGTTAATCTGCGCTTTGCCTTCAGCAAGCTCAGCGGATTCCATCGGGCATTTCTTTTCGCATAAGCCACAGCCTATGCATTGGTTTTTATCTACACGCATGCGCAGTACAAACGGCAGCCTGCAGCCTATGGCATGCATCAGTCCCTGCGCCGCACCTACCGGGCACAAAAAATTGCAGAAGCCGCGTCCGCCTTTAGTGAAGATACCAAAGACAAGCACCCACATAATTGCTGTCAGCAGCAGACTGGAGGTCAGCGAAATAAAGTAACCCTGCGTATAATAGTTGGCGAGTAAATCAAACAAAAAGAAGTTGCAATAGGAGCAAGCCAGAATACCGCCGAAAAACGGCACCAGGCAAAAGCCTGCCAACATACCGTAACGGATGGGGGCAATTTCTGTATAACGATGCCAGCTGATTTGAAATTTGGACGGCACCAGCTTCGACAGATATTCAGTAAATGCGCCTGCCGGGCACAGCCTGCCGCAAAAAACAGGCCCCAGGAAGAAGGCTACTGCCAATAGCAGAAGTGTACTCAGCATGCTTAGCGGTGTCAGTCGCCAGATTATTCCGTCAAGAATATGCTCTATCGGTATACGAAAGCAAAGTCCGTGAATACTCTGCGGCTGCCAGCTGCCGTAAAGCAAATAGAACAGGCAGCGCTGAAAGAGCGCCACCGGCGCATAAAACAATACAAAGCCAAGAGCGTAACCGGTTAAACGTTTAAGGTTATATAACATAGGCAATCACCTCGATAACAAATAGGGATAGGGTAACTCAAACACCCTATCCCTATTTTAAGCTATTGAAAAACGTTAAGCAAGTAATCAGAAGCTGTAGCGCAGGCCAACGTTATAGGTGCGACCGCCTGTTGCATCTCCGGAGTAAAATTCGCGATCCAGCAGGTTGGTAACGCCAAACTGTAAAGTTGCATTCTTCGCAATTTTATAGTTTACTGCTGTGTTGATGATAAAATATGCATCCTCTGCGCCATACTCGCCGGTTTCATCATCAGGAGCCTGACGAGCACTTACATACTGGCAATCGAGCAAAGCGTTCCATTTATCATAATTATATTCAATGCCGGCATGCAATAAATGCTTCGGAATATCGAAGTTGGTGCTTTCCTTACCGCCCAATTTCAATTTGCCCTGTTGCCATGCATAGTTAATATAGGTATCAAACTTATCGCTGATTTTATGGGTAAGCTCAAACTCAACACCATTGCGTTTTTCGGAATCGAAGTTCATATACTTCTTAACGCCCTTGCCCATATATGTTTCTCCGGGCAGGATACCGGAAGCAGCAATCTTATCATCGGTCTTTACATGATACAGAGTAACATTGAAATTAGTATCCTTATCCAGTTCCTTCTTCATGCCAAGCTCAAAGGTATCAGAGGTTTCCGGCTTCAAGTCGGGATTCGGAACATACCAGTATCTGGTGTATTCAGAGTATCTGTACATCTTATACATAGCAGGAGGATTGAAGGAGTGACCGTAAGAAACAAAATAGTGAGTCTTGTCATCAGACTTATAATCAAAAGCAACCTTAGGACTAAGCTCGATATGAGTTTCGGACGGAGAAGTTGCGTTTAACGGATTAGTGGTAGTAGTATTCCAGAAAACACCCTCACACTTCTTATAATAGTCCAATCTTGCGCCCAGATACATGGTAACAGGATCACTCATTTTATATTCATCCTGCACGAACAATGCAAAATTTTGTACCTTACCTTTATCGTGAGCATAGTACTGATCCTTAGAATTCTCATCCTTCCAATGCTTTAAGGTATAACGATCCTGAACCATTTCTTCCTGTTTGAAGTTAGCACCTACAACAATGGTGTGTTTGCCAACATTTTCCCAGGCCTTTTCCATATTAAAATTATAAATTTTGCCGGGATGAGAAGAATAACCGCCGGCACCATCCCAATCAAGTCCGGGATATGTTTTGGGTACGGACGCGCTTGTGAAACCGCTCTTCTTGTCATTCAGATAGCTGAAGGAAGCATTGAACTTATTATCTTCATCCTTATACACTAATGCATGAGTATCACGCTCGTTGATATTGTTATACCCATAAAAATTACTTGCTTTGAGAGTTATAACATTACCATGCTGTGTTGTAACTGTACCACTGTACACAGGATTACCGTTTTCATCCTTTACAAAGCTATACGGATTTTTATAGCCGAAATATGTTTTGTACTTAGTGTAGCTATATTTCAAAGATTTGCTGTCATCAAAGTTATATTTGAGATTGGCTGTATATGTTTTATGATCCCAATCACTGGTACCGCGACCGCCGTAAACATAAGAGCCGTCACTTAATGTCGGCAGATTTGCGGTATATTGACCTTTACCTGAAGAAGCTTTTGCAGTATTGTAATAGCCATCAAAGCCATCAGCCTTTCTGTTTTCAAAGCCTAAGCCAAAGCTCCATTTATCATTAACTTTAGCATTCACATTCATGGATTTTTTCCATGTTTTATAACTGCCATAGGATACTGCAGCATCAATATGTGTACCCGCCTTTGCTTCTTTGGTAGTAATATTAATTACACCGCCTACGGCATGACCGCCATAAATAGAAGAACCTGCACCGCGAACAACTTCAATACGCTCAATATTTTCTACCGGAATAGAATTAAAGTTTACCGCACCCTGATAAGTATCATTCATCTGCACGCCATCAACTAAAACAAGAACATTAGTAGAGCCAAAGCCTCTTAAGCTGATACCGCCCTGTGCAGTCTGATCCATATATACGCCGGGCATATATTGTAATGCTTCTTGAACAGAAGTTACATTACGATCCTCGATTTCCTTTGCCGTTACCACACTGACACTGGACGGAACCTCCTGAATCTGCTTCATGGTTCTCGTCGCCGTTACAACCATCTCATCCAGTTCATACTCCTGAACCTCATTAGCAAGAACTGTTGTGCCCCCCCCAGAGTACATTACCACAAATCAATGCGCTCATCAATAAACCTTTACTAGCCAGTTTTTTCACAGATATACCTCCATTCACTCATCAAAAAAACAACGAGTTGCGTATTAAGCACTTGAAATTATTTGAACGAAGTATTAATATGCAATCTCTCTTTTATATGTTATAATACTGTGTATAGCAGCTAGACAGTCAAGGGGGAAATGCTAAAAATGTCAAAAAATCTACAAAATTACTTTACGACCGGTGAATTATCACAGCTTTGCAAAATTCCCCGCAAGACTTTGCTTTACTCTGATAAGCTAGGATTGATTACTCCTGAGCTTGTTGATGAAAACGGTTACCGCTATTACAAGCGCAGCCAGCTGTTTTTATTGCAGCTGATTCTTACGCTACGCCAGCTTGATGTGCCGATTGCGCGCATCAAAGATTATCTTGCCAACCGCTCGCCACAAAACTATCGTGATTTATTTAATGAGCGCATAGATTTCTTCACGCAGGAAATTGCCCGTCTGCAGACTATGAAAAAAAAGCTGCAGAGCGAATTAGGCAAGCTCGACCATATTGCGGACATTACTCTGGATAAAATTATGCTTGTCCATGAGCAGGCACATTATCTTTATCTGAGCAATACTACCGAAGAAAATGAATGCTTTAAAAAGCGTTCTACGCATATTGCCCAAATGTTTAGCAATCTGCAAAACGATATTACCTTAACAACCAACGGTTTTGGTTATATTTACGATACGGAAATTTTGCAGGATTTCGAAAGCAAGCATCTGAAGCATTATTTTTATACGCTTCATGACAAGCTCCCTACACCGCATTGTTATCAAAAGCCCGCAGGCAATTATCTGACGCTTTATTTTCAAGGCGTCTACATGTTCAACAACAAAAAGTATCTGCAAATGCTGGCAGAATATTGCAAGGAGCATCAGCTTACGCCGATTTCACCACTCTATGTAACATCGTTGTGTGATTACTGGTTGACAGGCGATATGGATAAATATATTTACAAGCTGGAGCTGCAGATAAAATAATTATTTATAGCGCACAAAAACCCCGCGGCAGTCGCCACGGGGTTTTCTAATCAGCAAAGCTCTGAGCAAGCTTTGCTCTTTTTTATTTTTACAGCCTTAAGCTAAAATCAGCCTAAGGTTACGGCATCACTGTTCAGCATTGGAATAGGCTTACCGTTTTTATTATTGCGGTACAGTCTGAGACGCTCAATATCGGCCATTTCTACCGGCAGCTCCAAACCATACTGCTCATTCAGCGCATTCAGTAAATCTACTGCCTTCATGCTGCCTGTCGGTGTAATCTTGCAGTCAAAGCTGAAGATTGTTTCTGTTTCGGTCTGTTCCGCAGTAAGCTGCGGAATGTAAAACTTAACGTCAATTTCCTTGAACTTAGCCTTCGTCTTAGGTGCAGCTTTTTTGAACAGCAGCTCCGGTGCAGCATTGAACTCCGCAACAGCAGCGCTCACGTCTTTGCTATAAGGCAGCGTTACGCGATAGCTTGCACCTGCCGCCTGACTCATCAGGGCAGCGTGATGCGTATCAACAGCATCGGCAGCCAGCACGCGGATACCGCGCGGCAAAGCAGCATCAAGAGCCAACGCAGCCTTTTCTACTTCCATCGGCTCGGCAAGCTCGATTTCTACGAACTCTGTATAGCTTACTACACCTACGCCCAGCGCAGAAGCCAAACTGAATTTCAAATGCGGATTAAAGCCTTCGGAATAGGCAGCAGGCAGCTTGGCACGACGGATAGCACGGCCGATGGTGCGCACATATTCCAGATGGGAGATAAAGCGGATGTCCTTATCCTTGGTAATTTGCATACGCAGTTTCATTATGCCTGTACCTCCCCATTGTTTTGATATGCTTCTTTATAATCAACGATTTTTACGCCCAATGCCTGGCAAACGCCACAGCCGGTGCAGCTTGTACGACGGCAGTCGTGCGTAAGCTGGTGAGCATAAGCCTTACGCCATTCGTTCCACAGGAAGCGGCGGCTGACACCCGGAGAGATATGCTCCCAAGGGAAAGCTTCGTTCTCACCGCGCTCACGTGCAGCGTAAAAGTCTTTATCCAGACCGGCATCGCTGATAGCCTCCAGCCAACGCTCGTAGGAGAAGCAATCGCTCCAGCCGTCAAAACGCGCGCCCTTCTGCCATGCCAACAGCAGCGCCTTGCCTACGCGGCGGTCGCCGCGAGCAAAAACAGCCTCAATCGTGCCGGTCTTGGCATCATGATAGTTTAAGGTGATATTCTTATATTTTTTAATTTCATCCTTCAGCAGGAACTGCTTACGGCGAATTTCTTCCAAATCGTTCTGCGCAAACCATTGGAAAGCAGTGTACGGCTTAGGTACGAAGGACGAAGCACTTACGGTAACCTTGCAGCCACGCTTACCGGTAATCTGGAAGTATTTATACTGTACCTTGCGTGCCAAATCAGCAATCGCCAGTACGTCCTCGTCAGTTTCATAGGGCAGACCGATCATAAAGTACAGCTTAACGCTATTCCAGCCAGATTCAAATGCCGCACCGACAGCATTCATCAAATCCTCTTCGGTAACACCCTTGTTGATAACGTCACGCATCTTCTGGCTGCCTGCTTCCGGAGCAAATGTCAGACCGCTCTTGCGCACTGCCTGTACCTCCTTAGCGATGGCAACACAGAAGCTGTCGATACGCAGAGAAGGCAGAGAAACGCTGACGCGTTCATCCTTAAACTCGCCAATCATCTTATGTACCAGCGGAGCCAGGCAGGAATAATCGGCGCTGGAAAGGGATACTAGGCTTATTTCGTTATAGCCTGTGTTATCTACCAGCTTACGTGACAGGTCCATCAGCACCTCCGGCTTGCGCTCGCGCACGGGGCGGTAAACCATACCTGCGTGGCAAAAACGCCAGCCACGGCTGCAGCCACGGAAAACCTCCAGCATGATGCGGTCATGAACGATTTCACCGAAAGGAACAATCGGAGAGGTCGGGAAATCTACGCTGTTCATATCCTCTATAACACGCTTTTGGATAACAGCAGGAATATCCTCGCGCAGCGGCTTAATTGCCTTAAAGGTGCCGTCCTCATTATATTCTGCTTCATAGAAGGAAGGTACATAAATGCCCTTGATTTTTACCACACGCTGCAGAAATTCTTGTCTGCCGCCGGGTTTGCCTTCACGCTTCCACTCCTTGTAGTAACGCATTACCTCAATCAAAACCTCTTCGCCTTCACCGATAACAGCAAAATCGAAGAAATCAGCCAAAGGCTCAGGGTTGTACACACAGGGGCCGCCTACAATAACAAAGGGGTCTGCATCAGTACGATCCTTAGCCAGCAGCGGTACGCCACCCAAATCAAGCATATTTAAGATATTGGTATAGGAAAGCTCGTATTGCAAAGTAAAACCTACAATATCACATTCCCTCAAAGCCTTTTTGGTTTCCAGAGTGCAAAGTGCAATTTCACGCTCGCGCATCTTTGCCTCCAGATCAATCCAGGGCGCGTAAACACGTTCTGCGGCAATTCCGTCTTCCTTATTCAGCAGATGGTATAAAATTTTAAAGCCAAGGTAACTCATACCTACTTCGTATACATCCGGGAAGGCCAGAGCAATAGTTGCCTCTACTTCTTCAGCAGGCTTAACAATGCTGGCGAACTCGCCGCCGGTGTAGCGCGCAGGCTTTTGCACGCTGCTTAAAATATCAATAGTTAAATCCTTTTTCAAATTCATTTTCTCCTCTATTAAAATTGAAGGTTTTGCTTCTTCACCTTAATATTCAACAAAATCGCCACCAACATAAGGTTCGTCGTCAGCGAGCTGACGCCATAGCTCAAGAACGGCAAAGGTACACCGGTTACAGGCATAATACCGGCAGTCATACCAATGTTGACCATAACATGGAACATAAACATAGACGTTACACCGGTTGCCAGAAGCATACCGAAGGTATCATCGGCATCAAGCGCAATCGCAATACCGCGCCAAATGATAATCATATACATAGAAATGATAAACACCGTTCCGATAAAGCCAAACTCTTCACCGGCAACAGCAAAAATAAAGTCCGTATGGTTTTCCGGCAAAAAGTTCAACTGGCTCTGCGTTCCGGCCAACCAGCCTTTGCCAAGAAATCCGCCGCTGCCGATAGCAATTTTAGACTGAATAACATGATAACCGCTGCCGAAAGGATCAAGCTCCGGATTCAGAAAAACACGGATACGGTTCTTCTGATAATCCTTCAGAATCATCCAAAAGGCCGGCAGCAAGGCCATAAAAGCCAGTCCCATGCGGAAGAACCATTTATACTTGAAGCCGCTGACAAAAATCATACCTATAAGGATAGCAATAAAGGTCAGCGAGGTTCCTAAGTCCGGCTGACGCATAACAAGTATAAACGGCACCAGAATATATGCAAAAACCGGCAGGTAATCCTTAAATTCCTCCAGCCATTCAATTCGCTTATCCATAAAGGTAGCTAAGCAGATAATGAGAAAAACCTTAGCAAATTCACTGGGCTGAAAAGACATAGAGCCTATTTGGATCCAGCGCTGTGCACCCAATTGACTTTGTCCTACAAACATTACTGCCAAAAGCAGTATGATATTAATTATATACAGCTTGGTGGCATAATTTTTGAGAACACGGTAATCAAAAGCCAACGATACAGTAACAATAGCCAGGCCAAAGAGCATAAACATACTTTGGCGCTGCACATGCCAGGCCTTACCGGTGCTGACAGCAAAGGAATGGGTAGCACTGTCGATAAGTCCCAAGCCACAGCCCATAAGAATCAGTACAGCTGCAATCAGCCACCAGTCAAGATTTTTCAGGATACGTTTTAAATCCACAATGTACTCCTTCCTGCATTATTGGATGGTGTCCTTTTTCGGGGAATCCTTATCAGGGCGGGGCATATAACCCTTTTCCTGGAAAAATTCTTCAAATGCTTTATAAACAATAGGACCTGCCGCAACAGAGCCGAAGCCGCCCTGTTCCACAATGCAGACTACAACAAGCTCAGGGTCATCTACCGGACCATAGGCTACAAACAAACCATGGTCACGTCCATGAGAGTTTTCGGCAGTACCGGTTTTACCGGCAATTGGCTTAGGCAGGCCGGCAAAGTACGATGCCGTACCACCCTCCTGCGTAGTAGCACTCATGCCCATGCGGATATAGTCAATTGTCTGCTGTGACACATCAATATGCTTACCTTCAGCACGTTTAGGCTTTTCAAAAAGACTGCCGTCACTGTTTATAATACTGTCAACCAGATATGGCTGATACTTGGTACCGCCATTAGCAACAATACTCAGCATAACAGAAAGCTGAATCGGTGTCGTCAGGTTGAAGCCCTGACCGATAGCAGCGTTGAAGGTATCGCCTAAGCGCCAGTCCTCATCCCAAATTTCACGCTTTACTTTTTTAGAGGCAACAAGGCCTTTGCTTTCGCCTTCCAGGTCAATACCGGTGCGTTCGCCAAAGCCAAAGATATGCGCATATTTTTCAATATTATCAATGCCGACGCGATAACCAAGCTCGTAAAAATAAACGTTATCACTCATCGCCAACGCTTTGATAAATGTCAGCCATCCTAAAACCTCGCCGCCGGCGTTACCCATAGTAGGAACCATCGGATGAAAACCACCGTCGAAAATGGGCTCGTTCAAGCCAACCTTTTTCAGTTCAAAGGCAGCACTGCCGGTAACAATCTTAAAGGTAGAACCAGGCGGATATTCACCGGTAATAACCTTGTTATTCATCGGATAATTGGGATCGTTATTAATAGAATTCCAATTCTTTGAAGAAATGCCATGCACAAACCAGTTGGGGTCATAGCCCGGACGGCTTACCATCGCCCTTACCGCACCGTTACGCGGGTCGATAGCTACTACCGCCGCTGCTCTCGCTCCGGGAGCAATACCGGAGCTTCGCAGAAAGGCAAGATGCTTATCGGTAAAAGCCTCCAGCTCCTTTTGCAGCTCGTAATCAATTGTCAGCTTCAGATTTTTGCCGGGAATAGGCTGCACGGAATCGTAATGCTTGACAACGTTACCGGCAACGTCAACCTCCTCCATAAAGGCGCCATCCTCACCGCGCAGATATTTATCATAAGTCTTTTCCAGTCCGCCCTTACCGACAAGACTGCCCTGAGTAATATTCTTGAACAAGCCCTGCTCAATTTCATAAGCACTTACCTCGCCTACGTAACCCAAAGCATGTACAGCAAGCTCATGATAAGGGTAATTGCGGATAGGCTGCACCGAAAGCATAACCTCCGGCATATAGCGGCGCTGTTCTTCTATTTTGGTTACCATCTGCTGATCAAGATTATTCTTCAGCATAATCGGTTCATAAAAATTTTCACTCGCCTTAATTTTAGCGTTAATTTCTTCTACAGGCATCTGCAGCAAATTACTGAGGCGCTGCAGTGTTTCCGGTTTATAGCTGGACTGCTTCTGCAATACTACGGCATAACCGGGCAAATTATTTACCAGCTCTTTACCTTCGCTATCATAAATAATTCCGCGTGGAGCAAGAATACGCGACTGGCGCAGCCTGTTGCCGTCAGATTGCTTAGCGTAGTAATCACCGCGCCACAGCTGCAAATAAACCATTCGTCCCAGCAGCACAGCAAATAATACCAGACACACAACCAGCAAGGTGTGCAATCTGGTTATCCGGTTTCTATCTTCCATAGGCTACGTCTGTCTCCTTTCCTGCTTCCTGGTTAATAAGATATATCTTCTTTTCTGATCCATTCATAAATCATCTTCATTATAACTACAACAGGCCATACCAACAGCGCATTGCCTATAATATAGCCCAGGGAATCCCATAAATATGCAAAAAATATGCTCCAGCGTCCGCCACTGCGCAAAAGTTCCAGCCACCAGTAAACAAAACGCAGGATAAAAGTAATCGTCGCAATAGCGCTCATATGATAAAGATAATTATCCTTAAACACCTTTTCCTTTGTCAGGCCTACTATATAACCTACACAGATACGACTGAGAATATGGAAGCCAAAAATACCCACCGTCATTGCATCCTGCAGCAGTCCGGTGATACCGCCGACTACCGCACCAGCTTTTTCGCCGCGCAGCATCGCATAAGCATATACCGCCAAAAGCAGCAGATCACAGGAAAGCCAGCCTGTATAATATACGGACATCGAACCCTGCAGCAGCATTAAGAACAGAAACAGGACGGGCCAAATCAGTCTCCTCATTTTGCCTGTCCTCCCTGTAATACAATTTTCGCTTCCGGCGTAAAGCCAACAATAACCAATACCTGTTCAACATCTGCAATATCAGCAGCAGGTACAATATCTGCTTCCTGCAGCAGACCGACACTATCCATATTAGTAGCAGTAACCTTACCGATAAGAATATCCGCAGGATGGCTGCCGCTGTAACCGCTGGTAACGATAATATCACCCTCACGCAGGCTTGCTTCGCGGTAAATATGCTCCAACAGCAGCTTATCCTTGCCGCTGACACCGCCGGCTACACCGACAGCACGTGAATCAGCGCGTAATACCCTAGCACCTACACGACAGCGCGGAGAGGTGAGTAAAAGTACACGGGCATAATCATCATATACCTCGTCAACCACGCCTACCAAGCCGCCGTTTACTACAGCCATATCAGGTGCCAGGCCTTTGTCCTTACCGGCAGCGATATATATGCAGTCACGTAAATCGCCAAAGCTGCGGGCAATTACCTTTGCTGCTACAACCTTCTGCGATTTGTGCTGCTCCTTATACTCCAACAAGCCTCTCAGCTGCCTGTTTTCTGCATACATCGAAGCCATCTGGATATTGGCATTACGCAGCTCAATATTTTCTTGTTTCAGCTTTGCATTTTCGCTCTGCATTACTGTCAGTGCCTTCCAATAGCCACGCACGCCATCACCGGCATTGCCTAACCCGGTCAGCATACTTTCTACCGGCAGCACTACTGCCGCCACCGCTCTGTTGACCAAAGGAAAACGGCTTCTGCCTGCTACGGCCATCGCCAGCATGGAAAACAGGACCAGAACAAACAAAGCTACCAACATAACCTTCTTATTCATGCTGCATTCCTACTTATTTAGAGGTCATAAAGCCTTTGCGGTAAATGTCAATATTTTCTACAGCAATACCGGTGCCGAGAGCAACACAGTTCAAAGCTTCATCGGACACGAATACCGGCATACCGGTTTCCTGAGAAATAAGTCTGTCCAGATTGCGCAGCATAGAGCTGCCGCCTGTCATAACAATGCCACGGTCCATAATATCAGCGGACAGTTCAGGCGGTGTACGCTCCAATGTGTTACGAACAGCGTCCACAATCATGCTTACAGGCTCGTTAACAGCTTCGCAAACATGGTTGGCATTAACCTCTATACTCTTAGGCAGACCGCTGAGCAGGTCGCGGCCGCGAACTTCCATAACAGCAGGCTCATCAACCTTCATTGCGGTACCGATTTCAATTTTAATATTTTCTGCTGTACGCTCACCGATAAACATATTAAAGGCTTTGCGGATATAACGTACAATAGCACTGTCGATAGCATCGCCGCCGCAGCGTACGCTCTTGCTGACAACAATGCCGCCCAGAGAAATTACGGCAACCTCACAGGTGCCGCCACCGATATCAACAACCATGCTGCCGGTTGCTTCCTGTACAGGCAAGCCTGCACCGATTGCTGCCGCCATCGGTTCTTCAATCAAGTAAGCCTCACGCGCACCTGCTTCAATAGTAGCATCAACAACGGCACGCTTTTCTACTTCGGTAACACCGGAAGGCACACCAACCAGAATACGCGGACGTACAAAGGTACGGTTGCCCATAGCCTGTTTAATAAAATATTTCAGCATAGACTGAGTAATTTCATAGTCGGCAATAACGCCATCCTTCATCGGACGGATAGCGATAATGTTACCGGGAGTACGGCCAATCATTCTCTTGGCCTCCGCACCGATTGCCAGTACCTCGTTAGTGTCCTTTTCTACAGCTACTACAGACGGTTCGCGGATGATAATACCCTTATCCTTGCAATGCACCAGCGTATTTGCAGTGCCCAAATCTATACCCATGTCATCCGACATATTGTTAAAAATACTGATATTAGGGAAAGTAAACTTCATTTCCGACTATCCTCCTAAACTTCTAATGCTCCATCTTCCTGAAAGCTGTAATAAGCACCGTCCCCGATAATCAGATGATCCAGAAGCGGAATCCCCAACGTTTGTCCTGCAGCCAGCAAAACAGCTGTCAGCTGCCTGTCCTCAATGCTTGGCATCGGATCACCCGATGGATGATTATGTGCCACGCAGATAGAGGCTGCATGCTGCAGAATCGCCGGCAGAAATACCTCACGCGGATGCACCACCGAGTTGGTCAGCGAACCCTCTGATACCAGCTCTGTGCCTATTACTTTATTCTTACTGTTTAACAAAATTACCAAAAATTGTTCCTTTGTGGCATAACGCAGGCGTGGCATCAAAAATGCCGCACCATCCTGCGGACAGCCAAAATGGATTTTATCCAAAGGGCGGGCCGACGCAATACGTCTGCCTATTTCCAGAGCTGCCAAAACTGTTGCTGCCTTGGCCTGCCCCATACCCTTGATTTGCATAAGCTCATTTAAGTCCCTCACTCCTGCCAGACGCCTGTACAGGCCTCCGTCAGCTGTGAGCTCCTTAGCAATCTCCAACGCTGATTTTTGAGCAGTGCCTGTGCGCAGCAATATTGCCAGCAGCTCCGCATCAGTCAGCGCTTCCACCCCACGCAGAAAAAGCTTTTCCCGTGGTCTGTCCTCTAAGGGAAGATTTTTAATACTCTCTGTGTTTGTTGTTTTGTCGATACTACTAAAATCACTGCAAAAATCGCAGGTCCTGCTTACTGCAGGATTAGTCACTCTTCATAGCTCCTCATACTCCCAATCTTTGCATCATTAAGTACAACAATGACAACGGCAGACCTACAACATTGTTATAGCAGCCATTGATTTTTTTCACCAGGACAGCACCTCTGCCCTGAATGCCATAGGCTCCTGCCTTATCCATAGGCTCGCCTGTAGCAATATAAGCATCTATTTCTTCAGCAGTCAGCTGACGAAAGCTTACATCAGTAACGCACACCTTGGACAGCTGCTGTCCCTTATAGCGCACAGCAACGCCTGTCATAACCTGATGTGTACGTCCGGACAAACGCTGCAGCATAGCCTTGGCAGCTGCTGCATCCTGCGGCTTGCCCAAAATAACATTATCAATTACTACGATTGTATCTGCAGCAATAACGGGAAGCTCATCTCCCATTTTTGCTGCTACAGCGGCGCATTTGCCGGCTGCGTTATGCAAAGCAACCTCCTGCGCCTGGCTGGCAGTGCCGCTGCCTTCGGCAAAATCCGCCGGACAAACCAGCGTAGTAATACCTATTTGCTGCAGCAGCGCCTGTCTGCGCGGAGAGGCTGATGCCAAAATAACCTTCATGCTTCAGCCTATTCCTTTTTACCCATATCAATAACAATCTTCGGCTGCTGGATTTCAAAAATAACAGCCTGCTTTCCTTCGCGTACAGCATCACGTTTAAAAATACGTGCATAGTTTACGGTTACCAAAAGCCACAAAACAATACAACCGGCAATAAACGGCAATTCATCCATATGAAAGAACGTAGCCATACTGTGTCCGCAGGCAACACCTGCAAGAATGCCTGCTACCGGCAGGCCGTAAATAACCAGCTTAGCCTTGCGTTGGTCAAAATCGCGGTATTCCGCACCTACTACATCGCCGGCCTTGGCACCTACCGGGTTCCAGCAATCTATGTATTTAGGCAGGCCTGTCAGTTCGCTTTCAGCTTTGTCAACCTTTACCTCAGCGCGCTCACCCTGCTTTTTAACAATAATACCTCTAATTTCTGCCATTGAAGCAAATCCTTCCTCTACCAAATATTTAGCTTAATAAGCGTGTACGAAAATATACCAATAGCCGAAGCCGAAAACTACGCCGTAAATTGCCAGGAAAACAAGAACGCCTTGCCAGCATACAGGATAACCGAAGTTGATATCCTCACCGAAAATACCACGGCGGTTAAAAAAAGTATATTTTTTACGTTTTCTGAACCACGCCAATTTGTTATCGGGGCCAACCAGCTTGGCAATCAGATAAATGTAAATAAAAGAACCAAAAAATATTTGCATAACGCGGGCGCATACTACCACCGGTTCTACGTTAGCTATAGTTTCCATATCTCAAAGCCTCCTATATCAAAAACAATCATCAATTAAAGCTGAATAAATTTATCCGGCATTTCCTTACGCAATACACGGACAAACTCATCACTTGATTTAAACAGCAAGCCTGCCAGCTTATTTTTCTTACCTTCGGTAAACACCAGCAAGCGCTGCGGATTTTCATCAAGTGAATTATAGCGGTGGATATAATGCTTAATCGCTGTTTTGCGGAAAAAGCTCTTTACATATTTATCGGTAAAGCTTTCTGTACGGGTCAGGTCAACAACATAACTGCGTTTAATAAAGCCTAAGCCGTGGCTGATTACCTCAAGCTTCATATCCTTGTAGAGTATCAGAGTATAGCCAAAGGCTACACGCCAAATCCACAGAGCCAAAAGCACTGTATCCATACCCCAGCCCAGCATATCAAAGCGTCTATGTTCCTGCAGCCAGGTCCATTCATGCCAATAAAGGCTCGCAATCATCAGCAAGGCAATCACTGCAAAGATTTTTCTTTGCGTACTTGTTCCAGATTCTTCACGATACAATTCTTCCAAAAGAGTTCCCTCCAGCTTCCTAAATTGTGCAATAGCAACAAAGCAATCTTATCCAATTAATTATATCAAATTTTACACTTAAAGCATATACCTCAGGCAATAAAAATCAGTGCAAAAATGTGAATTTTACCTGCATCCGACAGCTTTCCTGCAAAAGTAAAACACCGCTTCGCCGGCTTACGCCATTGAAGCGGGTTTCAGTAAGTATTATGCTTTAGTGAAATATAGTATCTGATATTACGTCAGCCTTAAGTAACAACTGTCATCCCTGAGGTTTTTCATTGCTAACCATTCAGCAACTTAAGTACATGATAGCCTATTTGCGCACCTGACCGTTACCGTTAATCAGATACTTCGTACTCGTAAGCTCCGGCAGCGCCATCGGTCCGCGGGCATGCAGCTTTTGTGTGCTGATGCCGATTTCCGCACCGAAGCCGAATTCGTTGCCGTCAGTAAAGCGGGTAGAAGCATTGACGTAAACAGCAGCAGCATCCACGGTATATTGGAAAAGCTGTGCCGCCTGATAATTATTCGTAACAATACATTCGCTGTGGCCGGTGCCGTATTTGGCAATATGTGCCATAGCTTCCTCAATGCTGTCCACAATCTTTACAGAAAGGCGCAAATCGCCGTATTCCGTAGACCAGTCTTCTTCAGTTGCCGGATGCACCTGACCGCTGTACTCCTGCACAGCCTCATCACCGCGTATTTCTACGGCAGAGGAATTATACATCATCAGCATCATCGGCAAGAATTTATCCGCAATATCCTTGTGCACCAGCAGTGTTTCCATCGCATTGCATACGGAAGGACGCTGCACCTTGGCATTGAAAGCAATTTTCATCGCCATCTCCACGTCGGCATCCTTGTCAACATAGGTATGGCATACGCCCGCACCTGTTTCGATAACCGGCACGCTGGCATTACGCACCACCGCCTGAATCAGCCCGGCACCGCCGCGAGGAATAACCACGTCGACAAGGCCATTCATATGGATTAAATCCTGCACAGCCTGTCTGTCACTGGTATCAATAAACTGAATAGAGCCCGCAGGAATGCCTGCACCCTCCGCAGCCTGCGCCAAAATCGCAGCAACAGTTTTATTGGACTCCATCGCCTCACTGCCGCCCTTAAGGATAACAGCATTGCCGGACTTCAGGCACAGGCCTGCGGCATCCGCCGTAACGTTGGGACGTGCCTCGTAAATAATGCCGATAACGCCCAAAGGAACGCGTATTTTAGTAATATGCAGACCGTTAGGCAGAGTTTTGCCGTCAATAACATTCCCCACAGGGTCAGCCAGGCCTGCTACCTGACGCAAGCCGTCAGCCATACCGCTGATGCGCTCGGCAGTCAGCTTCAGACGGTCCAGCATTGAGCTTTTCATGCCCTTGGCTGCAGCAACAGTCATATCACGCTCATTCGCAGCTAAAATTTCAGACTGTTGTGCCTCAAGCGCAGCAGCCATCGCCAAAAGTGCCGCATTCTTAACTGCGGTAGAAGTAACGGCAAGCTTTGCTGCAGCCTGCTTTGCAGCCTGCGCCTTATCCTTCACCAATTCATACGTTGCCATAATCCTCACCCTGCCTTATAAAATAACCAGGTCATCGCGGTGGATAACCTCATCAAAATTTTTATGTCCCAGAATATTTGCAATCTCGCCGGAATTGCAACCCTTAATCTGCTCCAGCTCGGCAGAAGAATAATGCACTAAACCACGCGCCAGCTCATGCGCATCCTTATCAATAACGCTCACCGTACTGCCCGGCAAAAATTCACCCTGCACGGCAAACACACCTGCCGGCAGAATACTGCAGCCGCCGGCCTTGCGAATAGCCTTAGCACAGCCATCATCCACAACAATACTGCCGGCAATCTTGGCACCAAAGGCCAGCCAGCGCTTGCGGAACTGCAGACGGTTTTCACGGCTCACGAACAAGGTTCCCAGCTCTTCACCCTGCAGCACACGGGTAATGGCATTCTTTTCGGTACCGCTGGCAATTACCAGATGAATACCGCTGCTTGTCGCAGCCTTGGCAGCCTGAATCTTAGTCGCCATACCGCCTGTACCACGGGAAGAGCCGACACCGCCGGCACTTGCCTCAATCTCCGGAGTGATTTCCGTAACCTCTGGCACAATAACAGCATCGGGATGCGTTTGCGGATTAGCGGTATACAGGCCATCCACATCCGACAAAATGATAACAAGATCAGCATCCACAATGCCTGCAACAAGGGCAGACATATTATCGTTATCGCCGATTTTCAGCTCGTCGAGCGCCACAACGTCATTTTCGTTGACGATAGGGATAACACGCTGACGCATCAGCTCCATAAAGGTATTACGCGTATTGGTATAACGGTGGCGGTCAATAGCCTCTGTTTTGGTAATCAGCACCTGCGCCACAATCTGACCGTAATCGGCAAAGAATTTTTCGTAGGTGTGCATCAGAACGCCCTGGCCTACGGCAGCAGCAGCCTGCTTGCCAGGAATAGTTTTGGGTTTGCCCGGCAAGCCCATACGGTCCACGCCCACAGCCACAGCACCGCTGGTAACCAGAATCATTTCCTTGCCCTGATTCTGCAAATCGCTGATTTCGCGTGCCAGACGATCAATCTGACTAAAATTGCGCTTGCCGTTGGCATAGGTAATTGTACTCGTACCAACCTTAATGACAATACGCTTAGCCTTTTTTAAAGCCTCACGGCTTGCTTCATTGTTTAACATTTCCCCTCACCTGCAGTTCTAGTTTTTTATATTTTTTGCGTTATCCGCAATATATCCCTTTCGCCAAGGGCGCAGAGAATGTGTCGGATGCTAAATGAAACGGACGACGGCGTACTCCTTGTACGTCGAGGAAATTTCATGACGCAGATAGCACGTTATCCGCACACTTGCTTTTTAGAGACTGTGGAGAATGTGCCGGATGCTAAATGAAATTTACGATGGCGTACTCCTCGTACGTCAAGTAAATTTCATGACGCAGACGGTGCGTTATCCGCAGGATCAATCCTTGTAGTCGAAAACCATATCCCTAATACGCACACTCTGACCTTCCTGTACGCCTCTCTCCTTCAGCGCCTCATCAATACCAAGACGTTTCCAGATCAATTGGAAGCGGTAAAGTGCCTCGTCATTATCAAAGTTAGTCATAGCAACAAGACGCTCAATGTTCTTGCCGCGAACCTCCCAGTCGGTATCGTTGCCGACAACAATTTCATAGCTGTCCGGATCAATTTCGTCAAAGCGTGCCAGGTCTTCTTCATCCTCTTCCGGAACATATTGCAGCAGCAGGTCGTAAGCCTTAAACATCAGCTCACGCAAGCCTTCGCCGGTAGCAGCACTTGCCTTACAGATTTCGTAGCCTTTAGCTTCAACGTATTCCTTTAAGCGCTCAAAGTTTTCCTGCGCTTCCGGCAGGTCCATTTTGTTGGCAACAACCAGTTGCTTACGACGTGCCAGACGCTCGCTGTATTCTGCCAGCTCTGTATTGATTTTGTCAAAATCCTCAATCGGATCACGGCCGTCAACGCCTGCCACGTCAACAATATGCAACAGTACCTTGGTACGCTCTACATGACGCAGAAAGTCATGGCCAAGGCCAACGCCCTCATGTGCACCTTCAATCAAACCGGGGATATCCGCCAGCACAAAGCTGCGCTCCTCATCCAGACGTACCACGCCCAAAACCGGGGACAGCGTTGTAAAATGGTAGGCAGCAATTTCGGGGCGGGCAGCGCTCACCTGTGCGATAATGCTGGACTTGCCTACACTAGGGTAGCCTACCAGGCCAACGTCAGCCAGCAGCTTCAGCTCCAGCTTCAGCCAACGATTTTCACCGGGTTCGCCCTTTTCGGCAAAGGTCGGTGCACGGTTGGTGCTGGTAACATAGCAGGCATTGCCCTTGCCGCCACGGCCGCCCTTAGCAGCCACATAGGTCTGACCATCCTCAACCAAGTCTGCCATAACGGCGCCGGTTGCATCATCACGTACCAAAGTACCCATCGGAACCTTCACGAATACGGTATCAGCGCGTACACCAGTGCAGTTTTTAGTACCACCCTGACCGCCGCGCTTAGCAACATATTTTCTCTTGTAACGGAAGTCAATCAGGGTATTGAGATTTTTGTCCGCAATCAGGACAACGTCACCGCCGCGACCGCCGTTACCGCCGTTCGGGCCACCCTTTTCTACAAATTTTTCTCTGCGGAAGCTGCTCATGCCGTCGCCGCCATCGCCTGCTTCTACATAAATTCTCGCTCTGTCAATAAACATTTTGTTTTCTCCTATATCGTAAATTTAGCTATTGCTAGGTATATTTATCTATATTATAGCTTATCTTGCAGGGAAAGTGCAACGTGGTAACAATCAAATCCGCAGAAAAGCTTTGAGTTTGCGAAGATTTCACTTCTGATTTATATGACGCAGATGGTGCATTGCTGTAGCCGTTACCTATTTCAAGGCTACAGCTAATAAAAAATGTGCCTGCAGCTATTTTTTATATACACAAAAGCTGCAAGCACATCTATAAAAGAAAAGGAGAACCGTATTGCTTATTTCTGCAAAAATTTATCAACTGCATGTGCGGCACCACGCCCTTCGGCAATAGCCCACACCACCAGGCTCTGTCCGCGACGCGCGTCACCGGCTGCGAAAACACCGGGTACGCTGGTCGCATAGCTGCTGTCATCGGCCGCTATGCTGCCGTTAGGTGCCTTCGCCAACTTGAATTCCTCAAACAGTCGCTCTTCGCTGCCCACAAAGCCCATAGCCAGAAGCACCAGCTGTGCAGGCACCCTCACAGGGAGCAGGACAGACGTGAGATGTAAATTCCGGAAAATTGTTGGTTTTATTAAGACGGGCATAGGCATAATCATCCATCCCATGGTAAACAAGATCATTAAATTCCGGCATCAGATTATGCAGCGGACAGCCTGAAACCATGCGGTTAATCATTACACCGCTATGGCAAAAGGGAACACCGCAATCCATACAGCGCACTGCCTGACAGCGCAGTGCTTCCTTATGCGGCAGGCTGCTCGTCTTAATTTTCTGCCAATCCTTAATTCTTTCTTCGGGGGCACGCAAAGCAAGCTCCGCACGCTTGTAATCCATAAACCCGGTAGGCTTACCCATTATGCCTTCACCTCCTCAAATACCTTCAGGATGGCAGCTTTACGGCTGTGGATCAATCAGATTCAGTTCCGGACCGATACCGCTAGTTGTATCCGTAAAAACCTCCTCACGAATGGCATCAATCGGCGGATTTGTTACCTGCGCAAAGAGCTGTTTAAAGTAGTTATATAAAAGCTGCGGCTTTTCACTGAGTACTGCTTGGCACATTCCTTAACAAAAAAGTTATGCGGAATCTGCAGCAGTACGCCGACACCGTCACCGGAGTTCATATCTGCTCCCTAACCGCCGCGATGGTCCATGTTATGCAGAACCACCAAAGCCTGTCGTAAAATTTTATTAGACTTCTTGCCCTTAATATTGGCAACTACGCCAACACCGCAGGCATCGTGTTCAAACCAAGGATCGTACAATCCCTGTTTCTTGGGCAGCGAAGTATTCATAATAAATTACCCTCTCAAAGCATTTTATCAATAAATTTCTTAGCAGTTCCGTTAGTGTTTCTATTAAAGACCACTACAGCGACTGTAATTTTAATTATAATACCACGTTATTACGATTGCAAATTGTATACATGTATATTTACTTATATAACAAAAGTTCTGCAAAAGGTAATTTTCTGAAAGAGGTAGGTTTATACTTCTGCAGCTATTTACACCACATCCGCACTTTTTTCCATCTCAACTATACACTAAATGTTTTTCTAGGCATTTCTTTAACTTTACACTTGACAAACCGTGAAATTGTTGCGATAATGTGAAGAACACAGCGATGTGTATATTTTAATTTTAAAAACCAAAATGCAATGACCGGGAAAATTTACCTGCCCCAGCATCCAGAGAGACGGCGTATGGTGCAAGCCGCCAGCAAGCAGGCAAAGAAGCTCACCCGCGAGCAGCTTCTCTGAACCAAGTAGGAGCAGACGTTTCCAGCACGTTACGCTGCCGATTCGCTAATCGGGAAAATTAAGTACAACTTAGGGTGGTACCGCGAAAAAACTTCGCCCCTATCTGCAAGCGCAGATAGGGGCTGTTTTATTTCATGGTACACTCTTTCTAACTTAAAAATTTTACAGGCTGTCCAGAAGAGCGTCAGATGCGAAGAAGCGCGACGACGGCGTACATACTAGTACTCCTAGGAGCGCTTCTGAAGCAGATGGCCCCTTATAGGCAGCCCTTAAAGAAAGAAGGACTATCTTATGGGAATGACAATGACGCAAAAAATCTTAGCCAAGCACGCTCACCGCGACAGCGTAAGTGCCGGCGACCTGCTTGTTTCTCAAGTAGATTTAGTATTAGCTAATGATATCACCGGTCCTCCGGCTATCAACGAATTTGAAAAAATCGGTAAACCGGTATTTGATAAAAACAAAATTGCTCTGGTTCCGGACCATTTCTCCCCCTGCAAGGATATCAAATCCGCAACCATGTGCAAGCGTATGCGTGACTTCGCCCGCAAGCACGAAATCAAAAACTACTTTGAAGTAGGCCAGATGGGTATCGAGCATGCACTGCTGCCGGATAAAGGCCTTGTTGCTCCCGGCGAAATCATCATCGGCGCCGATTCCCACACTTGTACCTACGGCGCACTCAATGCTCTTAGCACCGGCATGGGCCAGACCGATATCGGCTGCGCTATGGCCAGCGGCACCTCCTGGTTCAAGGTTCCGCAGGCTATCAAGGTTAACCTGACCGGCAAGCTGCCGAAATACGTTAAAGGCAAGGACATCATCCTGACTATCATCGGTATGATTGGCGTTGACGGCGCCCGTTACCAATCTTTGGAATTCACCGGCGAAGGCGTCAGCGAGCTTTCGATGGCCGACCGTCTGACTATCTGCAACATGGCTATTGAGGCCGGCGGCAAAAACGGTATTTTCCCCGTTGATGAAAAAACCATTGAATTCTTAAAGGAACGCGGCGTAACCCGTGAATGGGAAGCAGTTACTGCCGACGAAGACGCTGAATATGCCCGCGTACTTGATATTAAGCTCGACGAGCTTGTTCCCGTTGTTGCTTACCCGCATCTGCCGGAAAACACTCATCCTGCTAAGGAAAGTCATGCAATCAAAATCGACCAGGTTGTCATCGGCTCCTGCACCAACGGCCGTCTGGAAGATCTTGAGCAGGCTGCCGAAATTCTCAAAGGACACAAGGTTTGCGACCATGTGCGTATGATTATCATCCCGGCAACCCAGCAAATTTATCAGGAGGCTATGCACCGCGGTTACATAGATACCTTTATTGATGCCGGTGCTGCCGTTTCTACTCCGACCTGCGGTCCCTGCCTTGGCGGTTACATGGGCATCCTCGCAGCAGGCGAGCGTGCTGTATCCACCACCAACCGTAACTTCCGCGGCCGCATGGGCCATGTCGACAGCGAGGTTTATCTGGCAAGTCCCTATACCGCTGCAGCCAGTGCCATCACCGGTTATATCACCAGCCCTGAGGAGGTAGTAAAATGAGCAAAGTTTGGCGTTACGGCGACCACATCGATACAGACGTTATTATTCCGGCAAGATATCTGAACATTGCCGATTTCAAGGAATTAGCAGAGCACGCTATGGAGGATGCGAAGGAAAACCTGGAAATTAACTTCGCCGCCAACGTACAGCCCGGCGACTACATCGTTGCCGGCAAAAACTTCGGTTGCGGCTCCTCCCGTGAGCATGCCCCGGTAGTATTAAAGGTTAAGGGCATCAAATGCATTGTAGCAGACAGCTTTGCCCGTATCTTCTACCGCAATGCTATCAACATCGGCCTGCCTGTGCTGGAAATAGGCGCCGACGTAGAAAAGATTGAACCCGGCGATGAAATCGACGTTGATGTAAACAAGGGTGAAATCAAAATCCTCAACAAAAATATTACGATCAAAACAAAACCGCTGCCGGAATTCATCCAGCATATCGCAGACTGCGGCGGCCTGATTAATTATATTAAAGGAGAAAACAAATAATGAAGATTTGCTTACTGCCAGGTGACGGCATTGGTGTAGAAATAGTTGATGCAGCTGTAGAGGTTCTCGACGCTGCTGCCAAAAAATTCGGCTTTGAAATTGAATATGACAAGCAGCTCATCGGCGGCTGCGCAATCGATGCAACCGGCGTTCCCCTGCCGGAAGCAACCATTGCCAGTGCTAAGGCTGCTGACGCTGTGCTGCTCGGTGCTGTCGGCGGACCGAAATGGGATAATGTTGCTCCCGATATCCGTCCGGAAAAAGGCCTGCTTGGTATCCGCAAGGCTTTGGGACTGTACTGCAACCTGCGCCCGATGACCGTTTCCAAATTCACGGCGCATCTTTCTCCGCTGAAGGCAGAACGTGCAGAAGGTGCCGATCTTTTAATCGTGCGCGAGCTTACCGGCGGCATCTACTTCGGTGAACACAACGAAGCACATCTCAATGCTGACGGCGTTGAGGAAGCAAGCGATATTGAGCTTTACACCCGTCCGGAGGTAGAACGCATTGCCCGTTTTGCTTTTGAAGCTGCCAAAAAACGCCGCGGTAAGGTAACCAGCGTTGATAAAGCCAATGTATTGGGCTCCAGCCGTATGTGGCGTAAAATTGTTGCCGAAATGCAGGCAAAGGATTATCCTGAAGTAGAGCTGAACAACTTCTATGTTGACAACTGCGCTATGCAGTTAGTGCTGAATCCTAAGCAGTTCGACGTTATCTTGACCAACAATATCTTTGGCGATATCCTCAGTGACGAAGCCAGCACGATTGCAGGCAGCATCGGCCTGCTTCCGAGCGCCAGCCTCGGCGACGGCACTGGCATGTACGAGCCTATCCACGGCAGCGCACCTGATATTGCCGGTCAGGGCATTGCTAACCCGCTGGCAACCATTCTCAGTGTTGCTATGATGCTGCGCTACTCCCTGAACCAAAATGAAGCAGCAGACGCAATGGAAGCAGCTGTTGACGCAGTTATGGAGCAAGGCTACCGCACTCCGGACCTTTATGCAGAAGGTCTGAAGAAGGTTTCCACCTCTGAAATGGGTCACCTGGTTGCTCAGGAACTGCTCAAATAGACATTCCCGGTATAACGCCATCCCCTCAGCGTTTACCAAAGCATTTCTACCCGTAAGCCTTCCGTTTGGGGCTTACGGGTAAATTTTCCAACATTTAGGCATTGTTATATTTTGATTTTTTTGTTTTTTGGATTTTCTTATGATTGTTGTGGTGTATTATGATGCAAATTTTAGTTAAAAACACAAATTCTGTGTATACTAATAGTATTTCAAGCAATGCTGCGGCCTTCCGCCAAGGCTTACACGATGGTATCCCCATAGGATTGGGGTATTTTGCCGTAGCCTTTTCTCTGGGAATTATTTGCCGTTCATCCGGTCTTTCTGTATTCCAGGGCTTTTTAACAAGCCTGCTCAACAACACTTCAGCCGGTGAATTTGCCGCCATTACCCTCATCGGCCAAAATGCCAGCTATACCGAAATAGCACTGGTCACCCTCATCGCCAATGCACGCTACATGCTGATGAGCTGCGCGCTGAGCCAAAGGCTCAGTACAGCGCAAAGCTTTATACATCGTCTGGCTATGGCCTTCGCTGTAACGGATGAGCTTTTCGGGATTGCTATCTCCCGTCCCGGTGTTTTAAATCCATACTATTACTATGGAGGCATGGCAGTAGCCATTCCAGGCTGGTCGATTGGCACAGCCTGCGGCATTATCGCCGGTGCAGCACTGCCAGAACGCATTGTCAGCGCACTGAGTGTAGCACTGTTTGGCATGTTCCTTGCTATTATCATTCCGCCGGCACGCGAAAGCCGTATCATTCTCACTGTTGTAATCACAAGCTTCGTCGCCAGCTTCGCAGCAGCATATCTGCAGCCGTTGGCACAGCTTACCGGCGGTACACGTACCATTATCCTCACTGTAGTCATCGCAGCGGCTGCAGCCTGGCTTAGGCCGGTACAATCCCAGCAAAAGGAGGACTAGCATATGGAACACAATATTTACATTTATATTTCAGTCATGGCGCTTGTTACCTACGCTATCCGCGTGCTTCCGCTAACACTCATCCGTAAGGAAATCAAAAATCCCTTCATCCGTTCGTTTTTATATTATGTCCCCTACACGACTCTCGCAGTAATGACCTTTCCTGCAATCCTGCAGGAAACGCAGACACCTGCTGCAGGTGCGCTTGCCCTAGGCGTCGGCGTTGTCACCGCCTGGCGCAGCATGAGCCTTTTTCATGTGGCTTGCTGCTGCTGTGCAGTGGTGTTTATAGCAGAATTTATCATGGTGCCGTAAGACACGAAAAGCCGCCGGTTCAGGAGATTGTTCTCTGAGCCGGCGGCTTTTTTACTATAATTAACGTGCATTTAATCCCAATTCATTAATCAAGGCACGTTGCAACAAATTTGAAAAATTAATATCGTTATCAATTGCCAGATTATTAAGCCATGCAGGAATCGAGAGCGTCTTCTTTACAGCCTTCGCATTATACTTTTTGTCATAAGCAAGCTTATCAAAAGCAACCATCATCACAAATTGATTGCCTTCCAGATTGATTTCATTGGGTTTTGATGCCTGAGGATATTCTTCAGGCTTTTTACCTTCCAACATCAGGCCAATCACTTCCTGCACCATCTCCAAAGCTTCTTCCAAAGAATCTCCTTGAGTATTGCAGCCGGGAATATCCGGAACATAAACAGAAACGCCTACTTCCTCAGGTTCAAAAATTACCGGATAAAAATATTTTTTAGACATAATGCGCTGCTACTAAAAACATAGACAAAAGTGTTTATGTCTTAGAAAAATCCTTGTTCATCGTACTCGCTCTCGCTGCCTTGAAAGACAAGCTACTAGCGTTTGTATAGCACTCCAAAGGCGTTGGCAAATATGCTCCTTGCGAATAAAGCAAGGAAATAAGCCTGTTCCCGACTAGCCATCGGTACATATATCGGAACTTTTGTTGTTAAGCTAACCGATATTTTTTTGCATCTCGCAAATTAAGCGAAGCATTGAAATCTCTATCTTCCGTATATCCACATTTAGGACAAACATATACACGGTCTTTGAGTTTCAGATCTTTATGAATATGTCCGCAACAATGGCAAGTCTTAGAACTTGGATAGAATATATCAACAACACGAAATTCTATGCCAATAATTTCGGCTTTTCTCTTCAGCTTGACCAGCAAATTATTAAATCGCTGTGCAGCTACTGCTTTTGCCAGATGCTTGTTCTTCATCATTCCCTTTACATTCAAATCTTCCACTGTAATAAAGCGTGGTTTTTGCTTTACGATTTCATGGATGACTTTGTTTTCATAATCCTCACGGATATGCTTAATGCGCTGATGAAGTTTTTGTACCTTCAACTTTTGCTTTTCTATGTTTGCAGAGGCAGTAACAGTCTTACCACCTTTCTTCTTTTTAGACTCATATTTACGGCTAAGGCACCTCTGCTCTCTCCGAAGCCGTTTCTCCAGTCGTTTGACTTTTGAACTCTTATTGATATTATTGAATGTCTTACCATTGCTTACAATAGCAAGCTTTTTGATACCTAAATCTATTCCCATGCCAGTTGTTGCTGTATGATATGATGCTTCTAGATCCTTGTTGTACTTAGATTTCTCATCAATATCCACTACTACAGATACATAGAACCTACCAGCTACATAAGATACTGTACCGCTGGTGACAATTGCACCTACTGGTAAATAACCAAACTCTTTGAGTCTGACCTGTTTTAGTGTCGGTATCATCAGCTTGTGTCGCCATATTGTCCAGTCACCTTTATTATTTTTTGGAAAATAAAGCTTTACATCTTGATTAGATTTCTTTTTGAAGCGTGGAAAACCTGCCAGTCCATCAAAAAATTTTTTGAAAGCAGTTTCAGCATTTACCAAGGACTTTTTGCGAGCTTTAGAACCACATTCATTTATCCATGGCAGTTCTATCTTCAGCTTATGATTTACATATTTATCAAAATCATTGGCAGATACAAAATGCTTTTGATGGCTGTCTAACAAGCCACGCTGATACATCCTGTACAGTTTTTTATTATAGGCAATGTACTGATTGTATAAAAATCTGGCAATACCAATTGAGCGGATAATTTTTCTTTCTGTTCTCTAGTCGGGGCTATTTCTGTCTTGAACGCCTTTAGCAATGCTTTCATCCCCTTCTATCTGGTTTTTTATAGATGTAATCATCGCAATGTCTCTTTGTGAGTATATTATGTCACTAATGCGCATATTTATCTATGTATTGAACAACTTAATGATCCTCCTTTAATTTATTATACTACGTAATATTACGTATGTAAAGAAATGCACGCTGCAACAAAAAAGTCTTCGCACATATCTAAATATGCACGAAGACCAAAAGATTATTATAAAATTTTTACCTCACAGTAGCCAATGGAACATGCCGAAATAAGAGAAAACACACAACACGGAAACGCCCAGCGCAGAAACGCCGAACATTTTCATAAACAGATTCTGCTGCTGCTTCTGATTAGCATTAGCGGCCGAAGCATATGCTGCCAACGCCAACGCACCGCCTGTAGAAAGCGGACTGATGGCAGCGACATGTGAAATCGTTGTAATCGAGGAAGCCAATTCGAACTCATTCACCCCGCCAAGCTGCTGGGCAACATGCGGCACAGTCGGCAGCAGCGTAGGCATAACAACACCGCTGCTTGAGCTGAACCAGCTCATTACGCCAGAGGTTAACCCCATAACAGCGGCAGCACTTTTAGCGCTCATCAGCGAAACAAGCACATTGGAAAGCACCTCAATACCGCCGAGATCTATAATCAGCTGCATCAAAACACCGACACCGGTAATCAGCAGCAGCGTATTCCAAGGAATGTGCCTGATAGCTTTGCTCTCATCGGAAACACGTAAAAAGGACAATACTGCAGCAACTGCAAAGCTGACCAATCCGACGTTAATTCGCAAAAGCATAACCATAAGCACCATCACTACAATACCGGCAATAGTCGTCAGCTGCCTTTTGTTAAAGCAGGGAACTTCTTTTTTCTGCTCCACAGCAGCAGAACGCAGCTTATAGCCTCCCAACAAAATATAGATAATAACGGCATAAATAGTAAATGAAAGAATGCCATTCATAAGAAAATCATTTTCAATACCTGTCAGGCCAAACTCTGCGCACAGATTCGCACCGATAATACCGGTAGCAGCAAGCGGTGATAAACCACCGGCGCAAGAACCTAAAACCGTTAAAGTTGAAAGCAGCACGGGACTGATTTTCATTTCTGCTGCCAAGGACATAGAAAATACCATCATTATCGCCATAGTCGGTACGGAACCTGGTCCCAGCGCAGCAAGTACGATTGAGAACACATAGATAATAATGGGAATCAGATACACACGCTTGCCGGCCAAAGAAATAACCTTCTGCGCCAACAAATCCAGACTGCCGTTAATCTGTGCCAGACTGAACAAATAGGTTACACCCAAAAGCATCAGGAACAAAGAAGCATTGAAGCCTTTAATAATTTCCGCATCACTGATGCCTGCCATACGTCCCAAAAGCAAGGCAAAAGCTATGCACAAAAGACCCGTATTCATTTTACGGATAAAACCAAGCATTATCGCCAGCAGTAAAAAACCCAAGGATAACAGAGCCATCGGAAACCTCCAAAAAATTTATTTGAGAGTGTATTTGAGAGTGTAACAAAGGGAATATTAAATATAACAGAATCGCCATTTATATAATAACACTTAGGAATTACTTTGCAAAACGGTAGTTTTGTTTATCTTATTCTTGTTTGGCATTAAAATTATTCCATATAGGAATAGTCTTTTTATTGTCGCCTCTGTGCAGATATAGACTATGCTATTCCCCCTCTTTAAAGCAAAATAGTTTATTTCCTGCAAAATAAATGTTACAATAAATAATTGAGAGAAGATTAGACAATTTTCATAGCTATAACAACGCTGTGAAAATTACATTATGGAGATGATTGCTTTGCCAAATTATGCAGATATCAACGGACGGCCGATGAAGAAGCTGCAAATACAACAATACCTGCGCAAGCTGCAGCTCAACGATTTCGAGCCGGCTGTTAATTTAGCAACCCTGACTAAATTGCAGGACGCGCACCTCAAATATATCCCCTATGAAAATTTTGACTGTCTTAACGGCAAAATTACCTCGCTCAAACGCCAGGATATGTTCAATAAGGTTATCATGCATAACCGCGGCGGCATCTGCTTTGAGCTGAACGGACTTTACAACTGGCTTTTGGAGTCCCTGGGCTTTGAGGTGACCAGCTACGCTGCCCGCTTTATCGATAAAATGGAAACCTACCAGCTGCGCCGCCACCGCGTAATGTGTGTAGCTTTAGGCGATAAGCGTTATCTTACCGATGTCGGTGTGAACAGCGAAAGCCCGCGTGTGCCGCTGGAAATTACTGAAGGCCTGATTCAAAGCGACGGCATCAGCCAATACAAATTTACCCGCAGTGAATTTTGGGGCTGGCTGCTCTGGCAGAAGGAACGCGGCAAAATCTGGAAACGCCTCTTTGGCTTTACCGAAGAGCCGCAGATAGACAAAGACTTTATTACCGCCAGCTTCTGGTGCGACGCACATCCAGACTCACCGTTTATCAAAAGCAAAAAGCTGTCTATTTTCCGCGAGGACTGCAATATTACCGTTCGCGGCAACTATTTGAAATTTTACCTCGGCGGTCGCGTTAAGTACCGCTATAAAATTAACACAGGTGCTGAGCTTAAGGAAATTCTTTGGGAGTATTTCGGTATTAATGTAGAATACCGGCTCAAGGATGACGGTATAGAATACTAAGCCGGCAGGAGATTTGTAAAATGCCTGATTTATTTTTTCCCGGTTATACAAAAAAAATATTGTCTGCTTTAAACTCTGCCGGCTACGAAGCATATCTTGTCGGCGGCGCTGTGCGTGACCTGCTTTTGGGCAAGACACCGGACGATTACGACATTACTACCAATGCTCTGCCGGAGCAGGTTTTAACTGTTTGCAAGCAAAATGATTGGAAGACCGTTGACCAATTAGGTCACAATTTCGGTTGCGTAGTCATTGTTATCGACGGCGTTGCTACCGAAGTAACAACCTTCCGCGGCGAACGCTATAATGATGACGATATGCATCGCCCTGCCGCTACCTGGTTTTGCAGCAGTCTGCGCGAGGATTTGAGCCGCCGTGATTTTACTGTCAACGCTATGGCACTATCACTGGACGGCACATTGTATGACTACTTTGGCGGTCAGCAGGATTTGCAGCAGAAAATTTTACGCACTGTAGGTAATGCTAAGCAACGCTTTCATGAGGATGCGCTGCGTATGCTGCGTGCCTGCCGCTTTGTGTCACAGCTCGGCTTTACGTACGAGCAGGCAGGCTGTGAAGCACTGCCTGCCTGCGGAGCGCCAAACACGCCCTATTACCTGCCGCATGGCTACAGCTTTCCGGTTGAGCGCTGCGCCGGACTTTCGTTAGAGCGTGTGCGCAAGGAGCTGGAAAAGCTCATTACATCTGAATATGCAGGCAAGGGCCTGATGCTGATGATGGCAACAGGTCTTTTAGGCGCAAGCTGCCATGCCCGTGAAAACGGCAGCGATACTATTATTCCCATTCTGCCGGAAGCACTGCATCTTTTAGGTCTGCACCAAAATCCACGCTTTCATTTATACGACACCTGGGAGCACACACTGCTGGCGATTGACAACAGCCCGCACGATTTAGCCATCCGCTGGGCACTTGTGCTGCACGATCTGGGCAAGGGCTTGCCGAATGTACGCAAACTGAATAAGGAAAGCCAGCCTTCCGACCCGGGGCATGAAGCCGAAAGTGCAATCATGGCTAAAGCGATTTTAACGCGCCTCGGCTACAACAACAGCTTCGTACATCTGGTTACCTGGCTGGTAGCGCAGCATATGCGCTTCGCGCCTATGCTGCTCACCGGCGAGCGCACCCTGCTGCGCTGGGTGCGCAGCGAAGCCGCCAACTCCGGCTTCCGTACGCAGGCAGAGCTGACACAAGCCTACAGTCTGCTGGTCGAGGTTTTTCTTGCGGATATGGGAGCAACCCACGCCCGCGAAAACGAACAGCTGATGGCCGAAGGTCGCCTCTTAGGCCGTCAGGTTGTGGAGCTGGTACGCACACGCATGCCCGTATGCACCAAGGATCTTGCCATCGGCGGACGCGAGCTGTTGGAGTTTGTTCACCAGTCCGAAATCAAAAATATTTTATTCTATCTGTTGGAACGCGTCCAATCCGGCAATCTTCCTAACGAAAAAGAAGCTTTGCTCACAGCAGTCCATAAGCATCTTAAGCGCAAAACTACACTCAGTTTAGGAGAGCAGCTATGAAAACAAAACGCATTTTACTGGCCATTGTTTGCCTGATAGTAATTTTAGGCGTCCTTAATTATCTTTTGCAACAATCCCCTATGCCCATCGGCACTCCCGGAAGCACACCTGCAGCCGGTGCCGCACAATTCGTAGGCAAGCACGATATCAAGGATTCACCTTATTTTAAGCATCCTGATTTTTATAATATGCAATCTGACGAGCATCTTACAATTCTGCCGAAATTTGCCACAACACAGCAAATCACTCATTATACCTGCGGTCCTGCCGCTGCAAATATGGTTGTAAAATATTACAAGGGCAAGACGCTTGATGATGAGCTGGCCGTTGCCAAAATCATGGGCAGCAGCAAAACCGTCGGCACCAACACCAAGGGCATGGTAAACTACTTTGAAAAAATCGGTTGGGAGTTCCATTCCTCCATCAAAGATAAAACTCCCGACAGCTATAAGGATTTCCTCAAATTTGTCGAGAGCAATCTGAAACATAATACCCCTATTATTGTAGAAAACGTCGATTGGGGCGGGCATTGGCGCGTCATTATCGGTTACGACAGCATGGGCACCGCACACCAAAGTGACGATGTGCTTATTATGGCAGATCCCTATGACACCACCGACCATCTGCAGGACGGCTACAGCATTGTGCCAGCAGAACGCTTCTTCTATATGTGGTTTGACCATCAGCTTTTCCCGCAAAGTGAGCAAAAACGCCAATGGCTGACTGCTAAACCGAAAGATTAAAAAGCACTCCATAATGTTTTTTCCAAAACAAAACCGTTGCCGCATTTTCCTGCAGCAACGGTCTTTTATTTTATATGTATAAACTTTTAGCTTGCAGCTTCCTGCTCCACTCCGCGCACACGCGTAAAGTACGAATACAAGGCTAAGGCCATAAGCACGCAACCGGCAAACACAAGCACATAACGCGAGCTCATAAAGCTGCCCAAGGCACCGCCAACAAGCGGTCCTACAACACCGCCAAACTGCTGCGCGCTCGTAACCAGGCCAAAGGCCTTACCGCGCATATTAGCAGCAGTAACACGCGTCAGGTTAGCATTGATATTAGGCACAGCACCTGCCAGGAACAGGCCGTAAACAAACTGAATAGCTGCAAACTGCCAAACAGTATTGATGAACACCTGGAAAAGGTTAATAAAACCGGCAATAAAGGTTACAATACAGAAAACGCGCACATAACCGAAGCGTTGGCCGCGTTTTCCCCAAAACGGCGCCGCCAAAATGCCGGTAATGCCGGACAGCGAGAAAACTACACCGGACATCTTGATAGCAGCATCACCCATATCATGCATCAGCTCGCCTACGTACAATGTAATCATCGGCTGAATCAGCATTACGCAGGTCTGCACCACAAAGAACATAGCCATAATATACAACAGGCCCTTGTTATGCAAAGCATTCTTTAAATCAGTCAGCAGATTACTTGCTTCGCGCGCGCCCTTATTCAGTACGGACATATCCTTAACGATAAACACTACGGCACTAGTTGCAATAAACAAAGCAAAACTGCCTACATAAAACGAAGCACGCATGCCAAACCAGCTGCTCAGATAACCGCCCATCAACGGTCCCATGATAGTTCCGCTGGCTACCGCAGTCTGCATCAGTCCCATACCCCAGCCCATACGCTCCTCCGGTAAGGATGAAGACGCCATCGACATACAGGCAGGCACAAAGCCGGCAACAACACCGCACACAATACGCACCAGAAGAAGCTGATAGACATCCTGACAGACGCCGGTCAGGAAATAGGTCAGCGCCAGGCCGTAGCCAGCGCGAATCGCCATCTTCCTCTGCCCGACATGGTCAGCCAATGCGCCCCAATAAGGTGCCATCACGGCAGAACCCATAAAAGTTACGGCAAAGGTAATACCTGCCCAGAAGTTAACATCAGGCTGGGCAACATGCAGCTCACGCAGCAGATAAACAGGCAAAAAAGGGATGCACATTGTATAGCTGGCACAGCACAAAAATACTCCCAGCCACAATACCGGCAAATTTGCCTTCCAATTGCCTTTGTTGTTAGAAGTAAAAGCTTGTATTGACATTTTATCTCCCTCTCATCTCTCTAATTGCTATTATAACACATTGCAGGCAGATAGTCACAGCAGATAAATGCCGAAGCTTTTTCTTTCTAGACAATAGATACACTTTTAGCGTATAATATTGTTTAGATTAAATTCGTATTGTTAGCGATAAAATAAACCGCCGACAACTTTATCAGCGTAAAAATCAAAATGCAGACTTTAAGCCTGTAAAGGAGAGTGCAGAATTTGAAACCTTATAGCATGCAAGAATTAGAAGAATGCGGCTTTTTATCCAAAATATTCGGCAGCAAGCCTACCGAAAACGGCTGGAAGGAGCTCAACAATCTGTTGGCTGCAGCACCCGACGCTTTGGCTGTCAGTGCCGATGATGTACATCACGCTCTGAAAAAATGGGGCGTAAAATTCAACGATGATAATTTCAACCAACGCAGCGGCATTTACCGCAAGCTGGCAGATGTTATCTTCACTGAAGTACAAACTAAAGAAGACAGCCTTTGGGCGCAGCTTGCACACTTAGCTGAAATTTTGGAGCTGCCGCCGCATCTGGCAAAGCAGGCTGATAAGGCAGCAAAAACAGCTGCTTATTTTGTCCGCTGCCGCGATTTGCTTGCAGGCACCGAAAATCTGGATATCAAACAATTAAACGACTTATTCGGCTATGACTACGAAGACAGCCTTTCCATGCGCAAGCAGGTTTTCCAGTCTCACTTCAATCAGAAGTTTGACGAAATCAGCAGTGCACAGCGCTATACTCCGGATGAAGAAGCTGCCCTGCGTGCCGACTGCGCAACTCTGGATATCCCTTACGAATTAAAGAACAATATTGTCAGCGCTCTGGAAAAATACCGCAGCCTGTGGAATGCAGAGCATATGCCTTTAGGCGATATCAAGCAGGATGCCTTCCCGCTCAACCCTGGCGAAATCTGCCACGCCTATACCAACTGCGGCCTTTGCCAAAACAAAATGATAGAACGCGAGGACAATTACTATGAGCTGACACGCAAATTCCGCATTGATGAAACCGTTGCCTTTAAGGGCGAAAAAATCGAGCATCCCAAATTCACCGAGGAAATGACTATTATTGAAGAGCTGGGCGTGTTCTTCCTTACTAACCAACGTTTAGTTTACATTGGTAAGAAAAACGCCTTCCACATCCCGCTCAACGTTCTCAGCGGTGCTGATTTTGACGGCATCAACATTGTAACCTTCCATCACACCGATGGTACTGACAGTATCTTTAAATTCAGTGACGAGGCTGCCGGAGTTTTATACATTCTGTTCGAAAGAACCTTAAAGGCTGCTAAAGCATAAAACATCATATATACAAAATACCCCTGCAGAAATTTTTCTGCAGGGGTTAAATTTTTATCAGCTGTAAAATTTACAAGACAGCTTAAGCCGTCAAAGAATTACATGCACTCTTTGATTGCTTTAGCCATACGTTGGATACCTTCAACAATGCGGTCATCCGGCATGTTGGAGTAGTTGATACGCATGCTGCGGTCAGTCTTTTGGTTCGGATAGAAGGCATCACCGATAACGCCGGCAACCTTCATCTCGATGCATTTGTTGAATACTTTGCGTGCGCTTACGCCTTCAGGGAAGGTCAGCCACAGGAACAGACCACCTTCCGGATGAGTCCATTCGGTGCCAGCCGGGAAGTATTTCTCCATGGATTCAAGAATCAAATCACGACGATGTTTGTACAGAGCAACGATTTCTTTAACATGCTCGTCAAGATCATATTGTTCCATGTAAGCATCTGCAACGCCTTGGTCAAAGTTAGAAGTATGTAGGTCAGCACTTTGTTTGATTTTTACAAACTCGCTCAGCAGGCTGTGCTCTGCAGCGATCCAGCCAAGACGCAGGCCCGGGCAGAAGATTTTGGAGAAGGTGCCCAGGAACATAACCAGGCCTTTGGTATCCATAGATTTCAGGGACGGCAGGATAGTGCCTTCATAGCGCAGTTCGCCGTACGGATTATCTTCGAGTACAGGCAGGTTGTGTTTGTTAACAACTTCCATGAATTTTTGACGACGTTCCATGGACCAGGTACGACCGGTCGGGTTTTGGAAGTCAGGAATTACATAGATAAATTTGCAGTTCGGAGTGGTTTCCAGGATTTTATCCAATTCTTCCGGAATCAGACCACCGTTATCGGTCGGAACCTCAACAAATTTCGGTTGGTAAGCGTTGAATGCGTTCAAAGCGCCGAGGTAGGACGGGCTTTCGCACAGAACAACGTCACCGGGATCCAGGAACAGCTTGCCTGCGAAGTCCAGGCATTGTTGAGAACCGGTGGTGATCAGAATGTCATCGGGATCAACATTGGTGTGGTATTTATCAGCCATGCGTTTAGCAATTTTGGCACGCAGGGACGGACGTCCTTCGGTAGTTGCATATTGCAGCAGTTGACGACCTTCCTTCAGTACCAGGTCATGAGAAACCTTGGCAATTTCTTCTACAGGGAACAGCTCCGGTGCAGGCAGACCGCCGGCAAAGGAAATAATATCAGGCTGAGCAGTTAATTTTAACAGCTCGCGGATTTCAGAAGCTTGCATACGCTCCATACGTGTTGCGAATTTCATGTTTAAAAACCTCTCTTCATTGGAAACTATATTATTTTACCGTAACACTTATTGTAGCACCACAGTCCAAAACAAACAAGCAAAATACCGTTTTCGATTAATTCTATCTATTTTTATGGTAAATTATGTTAACTTATTAACGGTTTGTACGGAAATTTGTTTGTTTTAATATTTCAGATACTTCAGTAAGCCTTCCAGTCCTTCCATGATATCATCATAGGTCACTTCAAAGTCACCGGTATACCACGGATCAGCAATGCTTGCACCCTTGCGACCGGTGTAATCCAAAAGCAGATGTACCTTATCCTACGTATCTTCACCGATGACTCTACGCAAATTACGGATATTATTGCTGTCCATCACCAGAAGTAAATCATAATATTCGTAGTCACGCTTCGTTACCTGCACTGCATGCTTGCCTGCGACGCTGATGCCAAGCTGCGCCAGCTTATTGCGCGTGCCGTTATGCACAGGATTACCGATTTCTTCCCTGCTCGTCGCTGCCGAAGCAATTTCAAAATCAGCGGCAATGCCGCGTTTTTTTACAATGTCCTTCAATAAAAATTCTGCCATTGGGGAACGGCAAATGTTGCCATGGCAGATAAAGAGAATTTTATGCATTGGTGTGTCCTTTCTAAAACTTAAGAATTAATTAGAGCCTCATTTAATCCGTTTCTGAATATCTTCAACAGATGGCAGTTGCTTTTCCAAATCATCCGGCAGGCTACTGGTTATTTTGTATTCGCTTACACCAATCGGCTTTGAAATATCCTTGAGTGAATATTCTGCAACCACATTGTTTTTGCTTTTGCACAGAAGCAAACCAATGGACGGATTATCCTGCTCTTTTTTCAAAATGCCGTCCACGGCTGACAGATAAAAGTTTAGCTGACCAGCATATTCCGGCTTGAAATCACCGGTTTTCAATTCGATAACTACATAACAGCGAAGATTCAGGTTATAGAACAACAAATCAATGTAAAAATCATCGCCGCCTACGTTCAGGTGATACTGGTTTCCCAGAAAAGCAAACCCTGTTCCAAGCTCCAGGAGGAGCTTTGTGACATCCCTAACAAGTGCCTGCTCAATATCCCGTTCGAGCATATCCTCCCGGAAAGGAATAAAATCAAATACATATGGATCTTTCATTGTCTGCGCTGCAAGTTCACTTTGCGGAAACGGTAAGCGGTGATCAAAATTTGTAACTTTATCTGCCAGCACCTGTCTCTGATACAAGTTGCTTTCAATCTGATGGACAAGAACATTTCGAGACCAGCCGTTTTCCGCTGACTTTTTGATATACCATTTACGTTCATCCATATCAGCGACCTTATCCAGAAGAACTATATTGTGACCCCATGGAATTTGTGCAACAACCTGTTGCACAAATTCTCGGTCTGGATAAATCTCTGCGAATTTTGCCATATACTTCAAATTACGAACAGAATATCCTTTGCTTTCTGGAAAAGCAATCCGAATATCTGCTGCAAGGTTATCAATAAACTTGTTTCCCCATGATTTATGTTCATTGATTACGCAACCAATATCATAATAGAGAAGCAGCATATCTGCATTCACATGAATTGCCGCACGATATTGTGCCGCAGTAATTTCACTCTTAATATTTTCAATAATGGAAAGATACTCAGCCGTATTCATTAGCACACTCATCGCCTCGCTTTCACATAATTCTTATCATTATTTTCTCTATATAAGATGCTATAGTATGAAATATTTTTCACGTCATTTGTCCTTATTGGTTCCATATGGAGCTATTTCTTCAGCAGCCATACTGTATGTTGCTTTTGACTCATAAATATACGCCTTATGTTCCTGAAAGGAAACGACCTTATCACTCATCATATCATTATTATCCGTCCAAAGCTCGCACTGCGTCATTACGGTCTGAACAGCATCTGCCATACCCTCCGGCGGGTATTTATGTTTCTTCAACAGTCGTTTAATGAGAGTACGCATTTTGGCACGGGCAGATTCTTTGCGCTGCCAGTCAATCGTTTTATTTCTACGAAGTGTATCTGCCAATTCCTTGGTAATCGCAATCAGTTCTTCATTTTCGTAAAAGTCCTTGATTGCTTGCGGTTTGGTAAGTGCATCGTAAAATGCCAATTCATCTGCTGTAAGGCCAAGCTGTTCGCCCTCTTTGTGGGCTTCAGCCAGCTGCTTAGCAAGTTTCAGCATTTCTGCGATGACTTCTTCATTGGTTAGCATGCCATTCAGATATGCATTGATTGCTCGCTGCATAATCTCGCTGAACTTTTCAGACTTAACCACATTCGTTCTTCGATAAACAGATACCTGTTCCGCTATCAGTTTTTTCAGCAGCTCGATTGCCAGGTTCTTCTCCTTCATTTTGCTGATTTCCTCAAGGAACTTCGGATCAAACAAGGAAATTTCCTCTTGCATATCAGAGAACAGGTTAATAACGCCCTCGCTCTTGATGCTCTGCTTCAAAAGCTCATTGATACGAGCGTTCATTTCAGGCAGGGAGATCTTCTTGCCTGTTCCCGCATTGGTCAGCCGCAAAACCAGAACACGCACCGATTCAAAGAACGCAGCTTCAAAGCGGTCAGCTTCGCACACCATGGAAGAACAAAGAGAAAGAGCCTGGTGAAGCATAAGCGCTTCCTTGATAAATGTATCTTTTTCTTTATCCTTTTCACGGGCAATGATATAGTTTACCGCACCGCTGATGGTCTTTGCTCTTTCTAAATCTGTTCCGGTCGTGAACTTGGTGTAGTCAAATCCATGGAACATATCACGGCAAACACCGAGCTTTTCGATAAACTTCGGATAAGCAACCTTAGCAACATCCGTATCACCATAGTTTTTCTTATCACGGGTGGTGTAGTCATTCATCGCCTGCTTTAGTGCGCTAGCAATGCCTACATAATCAACTACCAGACCGCCTTCCTTGTCACGGAACACACGATTGACACGGGCGATTGCCTGCATCAGATTGTATCCGCTCATCGGCTTATATACATACATGGTAGCCAGAGACGGAACATCAAATCCGGTCAGCCACATATCAACGACAATGGCAATCTTCATCGGGCTGTTATTGTCCTTGAATTTTTTCGCCAGCTCGTCCTTGTGCCGCTTATTGCCGATAATATCATGCCATTCTTCAGGGTCGTTATTTCCGCCGGTCATAACAATACCGACTTTTTCTGTCCAGTCAGGGCGCAGCTCCAAAATCCGCTTATAAATCTTCATTGCAATCGGGCGGGAATATGCCACGATCATCGCTTTGCCTGTAAGCAGACCTTCACGGTAATTCTCGTAATGGTCAAGAATATCACAGACCAGAGAGTTTATGGTATTGTCATTGCCCAATACGGCTTCCATCTGTCCGAGTGTTTTCTTGCTCTTTTCAATAACCTCCGGATCTGCATTGTGCGCCATGATTTCATACTCGGCATCAATCATGTGCAGCGTAGCTTCGTCCAGGTTGAGCTTAATGACACGGCTTTCGTAATAAACCGGGCGGGTTGCACCATCTTCAACAGCCTGCGTCATATCATAAATGTCGATGTAGTCACCGAACACTTCACGAGTGCTGCGGTCTTTCGAGGAAATCGGTGTTCCGGTAAAACCGATGTATGTAGCGTTCGGCAGGCTGTTTCGGATAATTCGTGCAGTACCTACAACACGCTTGGCGATTTCTTCACCGTCCTCATTCTTGGTCATCTTAATCTTTTCGGTTAAGCCGTACTGTCCACGGTGGGCTTCGTCTGCCATAACGATAATATTTCTGCGCTCAGAAAGGGCTTCGTGAGATTCCTCAAACTTCTGCATAGTCGTAAAGATAATACCGTTAGCTTGTCTGCCTTCCAACCAATCTTTTAATCCAACATCATTTTTACTCGAAGTCTCTGTCAGTTTTCTACAAGTGGCGTGTACCGGTTCCTGACGCAAGAAATCCTTGCACTTTGCAAACTGTCCGAAAAGCTGATCGTCCAGATCGTTTCTATCAGTCAACACAACGATAGTTGGGCTATCTAGGGCTTCTTGGAGCAGATGTGCATAGAACACCATCGACAGCGACTTGCCGCTGCCCTGCGTATGCCAGAACACACCGCCTTTACCATCGGTAACGGTAGCTCGTTTGGTCGATTCGATTGCTTTTCTTACAGCAAAATACTGATGATAACCAGCCAATATTTTGAAGGAGTTCACACCCTCGTTGGAAAAGCAAATAAAGTTCTTTATCAAGTCAAGCAGGCGTTCCTTTTGGAACATTCCCTCAAAGAAGGTGTCAAACTGTGCGTACTGCGTGTTCTCGTAGCTTCCATCGACTGTTTTCCATTCCATGAAGCGATCTTCGCCGGAAGTAATTGTACCGGCTTTGGAGGTCATCTGGTCGCTCATAACGCAGATGGCATTATAGATGAACATGGAGGGAATTTCCTTCATATAGTTGCGGAGCTGCCGGTATGCAGCGGAAGCATCGGTTTCTTCTCTGGACGGAGATTTCAGCTCCACAATAACGACCGGAATGCCATTCAGGAAAAGCAGAATATCCGGGCGTTTGTTGCTGTTTTCGATGAAAGTCCATTGATTTGCTACGATAAAGGAGTTGTTGTCGGGATTTTTATAGTCAACAAGATAGACGATGGAGGAGCGTTCCTCGCCTTTTTCAAAATAGCGCACAGGAATGCCATTTTGCAGGTAATCCATAAAGACAGTGTTTTTCTGCACCAGTTCGCCGTTTTCAAAGTTCTGCAGCTTGAAAAGTGCATCACTAATAGCGTCCTCCGGCAGAGAACGGTTCAAACGATTTAGGGAAGCAACAAGCTCTTCCTCATACAGAGGATTGTGAAAATCCCTCTCTATGTCGGGTCCATACAGATAACTGTAGCCCATGTTCCGGAATAATTCGATTACGGAGTTTTCATAATCCGCTTCGGTATATAATCCTGGCATAATATCGCTCCTTTTCTGTGGTATTCTTACTCCATTTTTATATCATAGCGTTTTTCTTTGTATATTAGGTCGCTTCACTGGCGACGATTTTCGGGTAAACGAAAATTTACAACAGCAACTACATGTACTCTATTTAAGACTTTTTTGTGATTCTGCTATGGATACACCTCTTGGAGATGTTGTTGCTACAACATCCGGAGGAACGCCTTCGCGGAAGCATGATGAATATTATTCTGATAGTTCAATTTGTTGGGTGAAATCCAAAGAACTGCTTGGAAATTATATTCATGAAACCGAAGAGCATATTAACGATTTAGCAATAAAAAAATCATCTGCAAAACTTTTGCCAAAGCATAGTGTTTTGATTGCTATGTATGGCGCTACTGTGGGAGCATATGGTGTTATTTCTAAACCGATGACCTGTAACCAAGCAGTCTGTGCACTTCTCTGTAACGAAAATTATCCATATACATACCTGTTTCAGATTGCATATGAATCACAGCAAAAATTCATAAATCTTGCAGTTGGTTCTGCACAGCAGAATATAAGTCAAGTTTTAATAAAGCAGCTAAACTTGCACAGTGATCTCGATATTATACAGAGATTTCACGACTTAGCACTGCCGATGCATCAAGAAATAGAATTCCTGCAAGCTGAAAATATAAGCCTTTCCAACTTACGAAACAAATTGTTGCCTAAATTAATGTCTGGCGAGCTTGATGTCTCCAGCATCGACCTTTAAGCCGCTAAATTTTCGTTTATATTCTTGTTGTTTTGTATTTTCACGTCCAGTAATTTCAAATAACTACATATTGCTTTTTGGTCAGATAAAGGCGGTATGGGAATTATTACTCGTTCCAAATCTGAAATTGTAATCTGTGATTGTGCAGATCCAGAATCGAGATAGCGCAGGCTTCTTGGCTTAAAATAATAGTAAAGATATTCCGGAAGCACCACATTGGAATCAATGTTTGCAGCTATCGAAAGATTTGTTAGATAGCATCTATCCTTTGTGAGTTTTACATCTCCGGTTCCCCCCACACCACGTGCAACAATAATAAGTTGATCAGCTTCTGTATTGTACTCATCATAAAACCCAACATAACGATAGCCGCTATATATAGGATATTTGCCGCTTTCAGTTATTTTTTTCTTGATTGGCATTTTCCCATATCTAAAAGAAGCAAAATCTCCAAATTTCATCATCTCTGCCATTTTTTACACCTTCCTAACCTATGTATTTGCGGTGAGCAATCTTAACATTGCTCTGCTTGACCATTGCATACTGCAAGGTCGTGTCTATTCGTTGATGCCCCAAGAGCCGTTGCAGCTGCTCCACAGGCATTCCTTTGTCAATCGCCATTGTAGCGAGGGTTCGTCTGAATTTGTGCGGATGCACTCTTGGAAGCGAAAGCCGCTTGCCCAGCTCACGCAGTCTTGATTCAACACCGCCAATCTGCAATCTTTCGTATGGCGCTTTCAGCGACACAAACAGGGCATTGTTGCTGTCCGTTCTTTGTGCAAGGTAGTTTTGAAGGTGGATTTTGGTTCTGGCATCAAAGTAGACCATTCTCTCCTTGCTGCCTTTACCAAACACCACGCACTCTCGCTCCTCGAAGTTGATGTCATCCCGATTGAGAAGCACCAATTCGCCAACACGCATTCCGGTTGATGCCAGCATATCAATCAAAGCCAAATCACGCAAAGAATCGCAATGGTCACGCATGGTTTCCAATGCTTCGTCTGTATAGGTTTCTTTGATGGTCACAGCTGTTTTCACCTTATGAATCCTGCGTACCGGGCTTTTCAAGATGTAATCTTCATCTTCAAGCCAGGAAAAGAAGCTGGATAAGATTCTGCGGATGTTGTCAATTGTCACCTTGCTGGATTTTCGTTCTGCCTGATAGTCAGTCAAATAGGAACGTAGATCATTGGTTGTGATATGCGTGATTCCTTTTCCTATCTTCTCAGACATGGTTTCGATTGTCTTTCGGTAGTAGGATAGTGACTTTTCAGAACATCCTTCTATTCGCTTTGCCGAAAGAAACGCACCTGTCAACTGTGCATTTTCTGTACTTGCATCCTTAGCTGTACTATCCGTTTTTCGCTGAATCTCATATCCGGAAAGATTATGCTGCATCACTCGCCGCAGCTGCTCTGCCTGTCCATTATCAAGATAGGCTAGCATATCTCGCAGCACGTCATTTACAAATTCATCATTCATAGTCTGTTCTCCTTTAATAATCAGGGAATGACTATGGAGTGGCAATCCTCAGTATAAACACCTGCCACTCGCAGAAGTTATGGGGTAGGTCGTAAACGAAAATTTAGTGGCTTAGAGCTGGATGTCTGTGACATCAATTTCGCCTGACATCAACTTTGGAAGAAGAGTATCTCTCAGTAACGAAAGTCGTTTGTTCTCAGCTCTATTGGAATAAATCTGCTTAATCAGCGGTAAAGCAATGGCATTAAACTCAGCCAACGCTGCTTCTGACGGCAAAACAATTGGATATGTCATGATCTGTTGTTTGTCTCCACGAGGCATTTTTGTTCCTTTGGATCCAGCAACCATGAATACGAAGAACTTATCGGCATATAGAGTGCTGAATAGGTACGCTGAGTATCGAGGTTGCTTTGGCATGAAGCAAAGAACATCGGTCGAGCAGCCGCACTCGTCCTCACAGTAGACAATTTTCTTAAAGTAGGGGCGAATATTAGAAATCAAAGTATCACCCTTGTGGCAGGCAGTCGTCTGTGGAGTTTTCGGGAGGCTTGTAGCTTCAGTAGAGCCAGCTTTTCTCGGTAACATATTCTCCGTTGAAAAGTAAGTACTGCCATCTAGTTTGGAAACAGCCACTCTATCTTTAGAATACGAGCAAATATCTGAAAGAACTCCCTGCTTAGCTACTTTGTCGAAATCGCTAAACCGTTCTTGATATACAGCTTGCAAAAGATCAGCTAAATTTTCGTTTATCTTCTTGTTTATCTCTATTTTATTTGAAAAAGCCATATAATAATTTCCAATTATCTTCTGAATATCAAGAGGCGGTACAGGAATCATTATTCTGTCAAAAAAACTTTTTTTGAAATGCGAAATAACATCACCAACACTAGTATTAGTAATTTGCAACTGAATCTCTCTGCTTCTTAATACTGCCAAGAGAAAGTAATTATATATAATGTCCTGATTTGCTCTAAGAGCCACCATATCTTGGGCGATACAAAAATCTAAGGGATTCGGTACTAAACAGCATCTACCTGGTGTTCCTTTACAAACGAATAAAATATCTCCTGGTAATGGATGTGCTCTAAACCAAGTCTGATAAGTTTCTTCCGAAAGAAATCGTATCTTCTCGTATGAAGGATATAGGTTTTCATTCCTTACACAATTCGTTGCAATCAATATATGTCCATTCTCTGTAGTAGGAACTGTTTTCCCTCTATTATCCACAATAAATGAAAGTACATCTGGCAGTGGCATTTTAGGATAATCTTTCCAAATATTATATTTCATATCCAATTGCCCCCAGCTTCTTACGGATTTCTGCTTCGAGTTCATGAGACTTGGCAAACATATCAGAAAGCTCCGAAGTCAAGCGAGCCATTTTTTCATCAAACGGTTCACTATCTTCTTCCTGTTCTTCAATGCCAACATAGCGCCCAGGAGTCAGAATATAATCCTGCTTTTCGATAGTCTGCAAATCGGCCACCGCACAGAATCCCTTCACATCTTCCAGAGTTCCGTTTTGGAATGCTTCAAAGGTGTCTGCCAGTTTCTGAATATCTTCATCCGTGAAGTCTCTGTGCTTGCGGTCAACCATATAACCCATCTTGCGGGCATCAATAAACAGCGTTTTTCCTTTCTGCTTTTTGTTTTTGCTAATGAACCAGAGCGTAACCGGAATCGTCACGCTATAAAACAGCTGCGTAGGCAGGGCAACGATACCTTCCACCAAATCGGCGTTGATAATATTCTTTCTGATTTCACCCTCACCGGAGGACTGCGTAGACAGTGCACCGTTCGCAAGTACCAAACCAATCTTGCCGTTTGGCGCAAGGTGGTGAATCATGTGCTGAATCCATGCGTAGTTGGCATTACCGGCAGGCGGCGTTCCGTACTTCCAGCGAACATCATCCTGCAATTTGTCCTGTCCCCAGTTGGACAGATTAAAAGGCGGGTTTGCCATAATGAAATCCGCACGAAGATTGGCATGAAGGTCATTGAAGAACGTATCAGCCTGATACGGACCGAAGTTTGCATCAATGCCACGAATCGCCATATTCATCTTCGCCATTTTCCAGGTATCCGCATTGGATTCCTGACCATAAACAGAAATGCTTTGACGATTGCCGCTGTGTGCTTGAATAAACTTCACACTCTGCACAAACATACCGCCAGAACCGCAGCACGGGTCATACACACGGCAATTATTGAACGGCTTTAGGATGGCAACGATTGTCTTAACAATGCTGGACGGTGTGTAGAACTCGCCGCCCTTCACACCTTCGTAAGCAGCGAACTGTGCGATACAATACTCGTAAGTTCTGCCCAGGAGATCCTTACCTTCCTCGGTATCAGACATATCCATATTGGTGAACAGATCAACGACATCACCCAGAACTCGCTTGTCCAAATCCGGGCTTGCGTAATTCTTCGGAAGCACATTTTTCAGAGATTTATTATCTGCTTCAATCTCTCTCATTGCTTCATCAAGGACTGTGCCAATTTCCGGAGTGTGAGCCGCAGCTGCAACAGTAGACCATCTTGCTTTTTCCGGGACAAAGAAAATATTCTCACCCAAATACTCGTCACGATCTTCTTCAAAGCCCTCACCCTCTGCAACAAGCTCGTTATATTTTCTCTCAAATGCACTGGAAATATAGCGAAGAAAAATCAATCCGATGATTACCTTTCTATATTCAGCGGCAGGAATGTGCCCCCATAACACACAGGCAGCATCCCAAATTTGTTTTTCAAAGCCAATATTGGCATTATTCTTTTCAGCCATTGTTTGTCCCTCTTTCTTACTAGTTATTCAAATCAATAATTTCTCATTTTCCATATCTCTTCCCGCTCACTCTGCGGATATAGTCCTTTTTCTGCAAGGATTCCATGATGCGCTTCTCGCCTTTTTTGATATATTCTTCAAGCTCAAATTGCCAGTTCTTTTCTGCTGACATAGCTGCACCTCGCCTCTTGCTCAATACTCAATCCTAAAATAATCAAGATATGCCTTATATCTATCCTGCGCAGCAAGGCAGGTATCCATCAGATAACCGTTTTCTTTGCCCCATTTCTGCAAACCTCGATAGTAAAACATTTTCAGATTATCCTCTATAATAAACGGAACAATATTATATTTCAGGCACTCTTTAAACATAATCAGCCTGCCAACGCGTCCGTTGCCATCCTGAAACGGATGAATCCTTTCAAAACACACATGAAAATCCAGAATATCTTTAAACGTCTTACTCTTTTTCGCATTATATTTTGCCAAAAGCACTCGCATCTGCTCGCTAACCTCTTCCGGTAAAGTGGTATCTCTGCCGCCAACCTCGTTCGGAAGCTTTTTATAATCACCGACAGCAAACCAATCCTTACGCGCATCACTCGTGCCGGTTTTAAAAATAAAGTGCAATTCCTTAATCAGCTTTTCAGATAAAGTAGTCTTTGCCTTATCTATAAGCAAATCAATACAGCGAAAGTGATTAGCAGTTTCAATAACATCATCCACGTTCAAAACTTCATTTTCCACACCAATCGTATTCGTTTCAAAAATATAACGCGTCTGCTCATGTGTCAGTCTGCTGCCTTCCATATGATTAGAGTTATAGGTCAACTCAATTTGCGTTTTATGATAGATACCGCCTGCATATCTGCTTGCTTTTTCTTCCTGCAGAACATTTAACAAGCTACGCTCGCTCTGCTTAATCTTATTAACACGCTCCGGTTTTACTGCCGTTTCCGGAATACTCCATACTCTGCCATGCAGCTCTACTCCCTGCACACGTCCCTGCGCACAATAATTACGCACGCTGCGCTCGGATATCTGCCACTTTTCCGCTGTTTCAGCTACTGAAAGATACTTCATCATCTCACCTCCGTTACGTTGTATCTAAGAATAGTATAGCATGTTGACGGCAAAAACTTCAATTAATTTGTTTTTATAGCCAATTATTTTTGCCGTCAACAAGCGCTCCGCAATTTTTTTATTATTGCTTTTGACATATTTACATATTCTCACACATAGGAAAAATAACCAAGGGACTGTCACCGCAAGTAAGTTTTACTTACGCGACAGTCCCTTTTAGCTTATCAATATTACTTCAGCAGTTTCTTTTCTTCCAGATACACAGCCAACAGCTGAGCCACCTTATTCACCAGCTTCAGGCAATTTTTCAAATGCTCACGCGTATTAAACTCGTAAGGCATCAAATCACCGCAGGCACAGGAGCCGAATTCCTTGGCAAAGCGTTCATGGAATTCCAACGTTAAGGGATAAATTTCTGCCAACGGCTTCTCGCTCGGCTGATTGCGACCGGCCAACGTACTAATGACCATCACACAGCCTGCCATCGCTCCGCACAAATCACGCGCATGGCCAATGCCGCCGCCAAAGCCGGAGCACAGACGGAAAGCGTTATCATCAATATTCACGCCTGCCTCCTTGCGAAAGGTTTGCACAATCGCTTCGCAGCAGTTATAACCGCTCTTAAAATTGTTGCCTGCTGCCATGCCCATTTTTTCGCTAAATTCACTCATGCTTTTCTCCTCCTTGCATAACAATATTAAAATGCTCACTTTTTGTCTTTATCGCTTTCCGTCGCATACGGCCAACCGCTCATGCCTCCCTCCAGGCTGTAAACATCACGGAAGCCACGGGCGCGCAGAATAACCTCCGCTTCGTAGCCACGCAAATCAATCTGGCAGGCTGTAACTATTTTCTGCTCTTTATCCATCTTGCTGATATCCGCTGTCCGCAAGGTATCAAGCGGCAGATTTACTCTCGACGGAATGTCGGCAATACGCTTAGCTGCTACCTCTGCCGGCGTGCGTACATCAACGAATAAATAATTCTCCTGCGTGCGGTTTTTTTCAAAGTCTACAGGATTAATGCTGCGCAGCTGTCCGTCAAGTTTATTTTGCAGGACATTAGCTGCCGTTGCGATATTCTCAATCGGCGTATTAAACGGCGGCGCATAAGCCAGATCAAGTCCGGACAAATCCTCCAGCGTTGCACCTAAAGAAATTGCCGCCGCCAATGTATCAATACGCTTCGCTACGCTCGCTCCGACAGCCTGCGCACCTAATACGCGTCCGCTGCTTTTTTCCGCCAACAGCTTCAGCACAATACGCCCTACTCCCGGCATATAACCCAAACGGTCAGAGCCAGGAACAACTACGCTTGCAAAATCAATACCGGCCTGCCGTGCAGTCCGCTCGTTCAAACCGGTCGCCCCCGCTTCCTGCGCAAAGAAGCGACAGGCGGCAGTCCCCAGGACACCGGGATATTGCTTCCGCGCTCCGCAGATATTATCCGCAATTACACGGCCATGCTTGTTGGCGGTAGAACCCATAGGCACAAACACCTTGGCTCCGCTGACACGATGAGTATTTTCCGCACAGTCACCTCCGGCATAAATTGCATCATCGCTTGTCTGCAGGTATTCATTAACCGCAATACAACCGCTAGGACCTATAACAAGGCCGGCCTCACGCGCCAGCTCCACGTTCGGACGCACGCCGACGGCAACGATAACCAGCTGTGCTGGGATTACGCGTTTATCTGTCTGCACTCCGCTAACTTTACCGTTTTCTATGGTAAAGGCACCTGCTCTTTCCTCCAGATAAATATCGAGCAGCGGATTTTTCGTATCACGCAGCAGCAGTGCTGCCATGTCCTCATCAAGCAGCTGCGGCAGCAGTCTGTCCTGTTGTTCCAGAACGCTGGTATGCAAACCGCGACGCACAAAAGCTTCTGCCAGCTCCAAACCGATAAAGCCTGCGCCGATGATTACTACATCCTTAACGTTGCCTTCGGCAATTTCCTTATCTACCGCTTCAACATCCCACGGGAACCAGAAGCTGTGAATACCTGAGGCATCAGCATTAGGCAAGGGAAGTTTCACCGGCGTGCTGCCAGTTGCCAACACCAGCACGTCATACGACAGCTGTTTCAGCTCTCCCTTTTCCATATAATGCACGCATTTTTGCACTCTGTCTATTTTTTGCACATTACAGCCACAGCGGGCATCAACGCCCTTCACGGCCGCAAAATAATTACTGTCGCGCAAGGCTCCCTGCGGTGTATGGTCAAAGCTGTCCATGCTCTTAACCTCACCGCTGATAAAATACGGGAAACCGCAGGCGCCATAGCTCAGCTGCGGTCCGCGTTCCAGCACGATAATCTCTGCTTCGGCATCCAGCCTGCGCAAGCGCGCC